>Ga0316202_10000097_pt1 | contig 139540 bp, 138 predicted proteins | sample 3monrhotite_MG_FD_204934 | JGI IMG/M metagenome (GOLD analysis project Ga0316202, IMG submission 204934) | Microbial mat bacterial communities from mineral coupon in-situ incubated in ocean water Damariscotta River, Maine, United States -... | ecosystem: Environmental > Aquatic > Marine >... | reverse complement strand
CCCACTCCTGGGCTGTACTCCGACACCGTGAGTGAGCTCGTCGCGAGCATCTGCAATCACAACGAAAACTAGCCCCCACATCCTTGAAGGATCACGAAACGGTTACACCACTCCACGGGACTTGACCGCCGATCGAAACCCTCGATGCGATCATCGGGTTCTTCGCAACCGAGCCTAAGCCCAGCAGAACCCGCGACGGCGTACCCAAAATCTATGCCCGCTACGGCACCGAGCGATTCGTTCACGACCTAGAGACCGGCGGCACGATCAAGGAAGAACCGACCTTTCACGCGCTCACCGCATACTGGGGTGCTGCCGAGACAATCCTCGCTCAGTACCGCAAGGGCGACTCGTTCATCGCGCAGGGCGTGGTGCGCGTCAGCAAGCAGACTGGCAAGGAACGCTTCGAGGTCAAGCAGATCGGCCACAACACCCGACGCACCCGCTACACGGTCGACCGCAGCCCCCGCGCCGAACAGCGTGCGACAGAGCACACCGCGATGAGGCAGGCACTCAGCGCCGCGCAGGAGCACTCGACGGCAGTCAGCGCACATCCTGAGCCGCACCGCACCACACACGTGAGCGCGGCATCAGTCGGCGTGAGTCGATGAGCGAGGGCATCATGGATACGAGTGAACTTCCTCCCGACGTGGAGGCGCCCGAGTCAGAATCATCGGCATCGACATCACGAGAGTTCCCGCGTCTCGGCACTCCGGTGAACGCGGGAGGCAGAGTGAGCGCACCGCCGCGACCGATCAACTGGAACCTACTCACCAGCGAACAAGCCGAGATCGAGTGGCTCGAACTCAACAGCTGGGTGTCCTGGCTGAAACTCTCCTACGGTCTCACACCGGCAGTGCTGCCCCCGCTGTGGCACCGGCACCCCGAGCTGGTATGGGAACTCTCGGCGCTGCATTGTCATTGGCTCGGCGCCTACGATCCTGAACAGCACGCCAGCGGCCCGATCACCTGGCACCGCGACTTCACCGAAGCGCGGATGCGCCTGCGCGAATGGGTGCAAGCCTCCGGCACCCGCATCGACCGCGACCGCCCCACACGGCAAACCACTTGGCCGGGCGACACCCCGTACCCTGCGGCGGCGGAGGCCCCCATCGTTGACCGAGACGCCGACTTCGTAGAGTTCGTCAAAGCCGATGTGGCTTCGCGCCGTGCCGACGAAGACGCTTACTTCCTTCTCGTGGCTGAGCATGAAGCACGCCGCAATGCCGCAAGCGGTGATTGAGATGGTGCGCAGCTACCAGCGAAAGACTCCAGCCCTTTCCGCAGGCCGGGAGGTCAAGGTGCGCTGCGAAGACCGCGAGACCGTGGATGTGCCGTTGCTTGCGGAGGTACTCATCAGGATCGCACTCCGTTCGACATCAGCGTCTGCTGATCAGAATGAATCCGCCAAGCAGCATATCGGAAATGCCGGTCTCTCCCGGTTCTTCCAAGACGCCCTCGCGGTGAAGCAGTAGCATCGTAGACAGATACTCAAGCAAGACGTGGCACCCCTTGCGACACGGCCCCGGCGATTGCCCGGAGTGCAGTGTTCTTTCTCTCTTGCGAATCTGACCGCCACGTCACGCAGCAGCGAGTCATGCTCGGTGCTGCCTGACGAAAGGCAATCGCAATGACTCTCCTAGGTCTCCCTGCCGGTCTCGACCTCGACTCGCTCCGCAAGCTCGCTACCCAAGCAGCCAAAGCCAAACCGCAGCCCGCCCCCGGTGATGGCACCCCGCTCGCGGTGTCATACCTGCGAGTCTCGACCAAGGATCAAGCCACCCGCAACGGCCTCGAAGAAGGTCTCTCGATCCCTGCACAACGCGAAGCCGCCGAGAAGAAAGCCGCCTCGCTCGGGGCAGTGATCGTCAAAGAGTTCATCGAGCCAGGCGAATCGGCGAAGACCGCAAACCGTAAAGCGCTGCAGGAGATGCTGGAATATGTGGCGGTGAACCCCGTGCAGTTCTGCATTATCAACAAGGTCGATCGCATGGCAAGGAACCGCCTTGATGATGCCGTGATCCATGCAACGCTACGCGGGCGCAGCATCCAGCTAGTGTCGGTCACTGAGAACATCGACGAGTCGCCGTCGGGGATGCTAATGCACGGCATCCTTGCCACGATCGCGGAGTTCTATTCGCTGAACCTCGCGCAGGAGGTGGTGAAGGGCCTCCGGCAGAAAGCAGTCATGGGTGGCACTCCCGGTCGTGCCCCGCTCGGCTACCTCAACGTGCGAACCACCGAGAACGGTGCCGAGATTCGCGAGGTCACCACTGATCCCGACAGATTCGACCTTGTGAAGTTTGCGTTCGAGAGCTACGCGAATGGCGACTGGACACTCTCGATGCTCACCGAGGAAGTGAATCGGCGCGGCCTGACCACGAGACCGACACCGAAGCATCCTGAGAAGCCCCTCACCACAACGATGCTGCACAAGGTACTCACGAACCCGTATTACAAGGGCCTCGTCACGTTTCAGGGCGCAGTCTACGAGGGCAGCCACGACGTGATGGTCACACCCGAGGTCTGGTCGAAAGTGCAGCAGATTCTCGACCGCAACAACCAGCGAGGTCAGCGACCGCAGAAGCACGACCACTACCTCAAAGGCGCGCTCTACTGCTCCTGTGGGGCAAAGCTCATGCTTGAACGTCCGCAGGGAAACACGGGCGAACGGTACGACTACTTCTCCTGCTCAGGTCGCCGTCGCAAAACCACGAGTTGCACGCGAAGTGCGATCCTGGTGGAGCGGATCGAACTGAAAGTCGAGCAGGCATACGCCACGAAGTCACTCACCGAAGACCAAGCTGCCGGGGTTGGGAAGATTCTGCACGAGGTGTTCGACAGGCTCGAAGGCGGGGCCAGCGACGAGCGCGCGGCACTCACCGAGCAGAAGGCTCGCCTCGAGTCCGAACGGTTGAAGCTCGTGCAGGCGCACTACGCCGATGCGATCCCGGTCGATCTGTTGAAGAGCGAGCAAGACCGAATCCAGAACGCACTCGGCGCGATCCAGACCAGGCTCGACAGCCTGCATTCCCGCTACGCGGACGCCCGTGAAGGCCTCGAAGACATGCTCGCCGTGCTCACCGATCTGCAAGGGTTGTACCTGCGTTGCGAACCCGCTGAACGCCGGTTCCTGAACCAAGCCTTGTTCACGCGCATCATCGTGGACGAGAACGAGAACGTCGAGCTGCAGCCCCAGGCCGGTGTCGACACCGTGACTTCGCAGAGAATCAACACCTACAGCGCAGGCCCGGTAGCAACAACGAAAATGCCCCGCATTCAAGCGGGGCAAGTTTCGACTTTCGAACTTTTGGTGGACCTGAGGGGACTCGAACCCCTGACCCCCTGCATGCCATGCAGGTGCGCTACCAGCTGCGCCACAGGCCCGTGGCTAACCCGACTCTCGCCGGGGACAACTCGACAAGAGTAGTACACCGACCCGGTGCCCACCAATTCACGTCGGCCGAGCATCCGGCACCCTGCCACGGTGTTGGATAGGGGCATGACCGCGACCCCTGTGACCGTGTCGATCACCCGCTCCGTGCCGCCGGAACGCGCCCGCGAGTTCGCCGCCTGGGCGCGAGCGGGCGAAGACCTCATGAGCCAGTTCCCCGGCTACCTGGGCTCGGGCTGGGTGCGCTCCGACCCCGAGTCACCCGAGTGGCACATGCTGCTGCGCTTCGCCGACGAGCCCAGCCTTCGCGCGTGGGAGAACTCCAGCGAGCGCGGCTGGTGGGTCGGCACGATCAAAGAGTTCGCGGCCAATCAGCGCGTCGAAGAGCGCACCGGCATCGAAGGCTGGTTCGACGAGCCCAGCCGCGTCGACGTCATCGCTCCCCCGCCGCCCGCACCGCCGCGGTGGAAGCAGATGATCGCCATCATCCTCGTCTTCTACCCGCTGAGCCTCGGCACCAACGCCGTCATCGACCCGTTCACCGACGGCTGGCCGCTCGTGCTGCGGGTGCTGCTGCTCGTGCTCATCGTCTCGCCGATCATGACCTACCTGGCGCTGCCGTTCGTCACGCGCGCGCTGCGGCCGTGGCTCATGAAGGGGCGCCTCTAGGCGCCGTCAGACCGCGCCGCTAGGCAGAATCGGTGGCGGGATGCTCGAGCTCGAGCGGCACGGCAGGGCAGTCCTTCCACAGCCGCTCCAGGGAGTAGAACAGCCGCTCCTCCTCGTGGAAGATGTGCACGATCACGTCGCCGAAGTCGATGAGAATCCAGCGGCCCTCCGCACGGCCCTCGCGGCGCAACGGCTTCACGCCCGCCTCGATGAGCTTCTCCTCCACCTCCGCGGCGATCGCCTGCACGTTGCGCTCGTTGCGACCCGTGACCAGCACGAAGACGTCGGTGAGCGGCAGAGGCTCCGAGACGTCCAGCGCGACGATGTCCTCACCCTGCTTGGAGTCGGCGGCACGAGCGGCGAGCTGTGCGAGGTCGAGGGCGCGGGAAGTAGCGGTCACGGGGTCCTTGAAGAGTCGGGAGCGAAGGGAAGCACTCAGAATAGTCCGTTGACCGCCGCGAGCACGAACAGGCCGATCGCGACGACCGCCATGACGACCGTCGCCGCCACGAGAACCGTCGTGAGGGTGTTGCCGTTGCGCTGAGGCTTGCCGTGCACGATGTTGCCCGTGCCCGTGTGCCCACTCACCGCGCGCAGGGCGCTCACCGGCGCCGCGCCCGTCGACGTGAGCTCCACGTCGCCCGGCTCGACGTAGTCGTCCACGTCAGCACTGTCGTGCACCGAGGGCACCGTGCCCGTGCTCGTCACGATGCGCGGCACCTCGATCATGCCCGTCACGATGATCTCGCCCGTGCCCGTCACCGGCCCGCTCAGGTTCGACTGGGGCATCTGCGGCAGGACGAGAGCGTTCGTCGAGTGCGAGGCCGACCCGACCTCGCGGCTGAAGGTGTTCGTGAACGGATCCTCGTCGTCGTGCACGCCCACCGACCAGTGGCTGCCGGTCGTCGGCGCCGACGACGACGATGGCTCCACGAGCTCGTCGGGGGCCGCCTCCGGCTCGACGAGCGGCGGCGGCACGGGAGCCGACGGCGGCAGCGGGGCGGGCGACGGGAGCGTGTGGTGCGACGGCGGTGCGGGCTCGGCCGGCGGTGCCGTGTGGCTCGGCGGTGCAGTGTGATGCGACGGCGGTGCGGGCTCCTCGTGCTGCGGCACGGCGGGGGCGTCGATCGGGGGTACGACCGGGTCGCTCACATCGCGCAGCGAGCGCAGCTGGCGGCGCGAGAGCGTGTGCTCGCTGATGACGTGCGGGGCCGACGCCTGGCGGGCACCGGGCCCCGGCTCGGCGACGTGGTGCGAGGCGGGCCCGTCGACCGGGCGCTCCGTGCGGTACTCGAGCGGAGCATCCTCATCAACGGTCGGGGCGAAGGAGGCACGCGGGGCCTCCTGCTCCGACGGCGGACGGAAGTCGCGGCGGCGCATGCGCTGCGCGGAGTCGGCGGGAGGAGCGACAGGAGCGGAGGACGCGAAACTCGGCGACGAAGGAGTCGGCGCCGGCACCGCGCTCGGCACGCTCTCGCGGCCGGCAGCCTCGCGCTCGGCAGACTCGCGCGCGGCACGCTCTGCCGCTTCGCGGGCTTCGCGGCGGCTCATCGGCTGCTCGTGGTGACTGCTCATGACCTAGGTACTCCGGTACAGCTGGTGCTTGGAGATGTACTGCACGACTCCATCGGGGACCAGATACCAGACGGGTGATCCCTCCTCGACGCGACGACGGCAATCCGTCGACGAGATCGAGAGGGCCGGCACTTCGAGCAAGCTTACGTCGCCCTCCGGCAATGCGCGAACGCTCAGCGGATGACCCGGCCGACTCACGGCGATGAAGTGGGCGAGCTCCCAGAGCTCGCGCGCGTCCTTCCAATCCAAGATCTGCGCGATGGCGTCGGCGCCCGAGATGAAGAACAGCTCGGCGTCTGGGTGCTGATCGTGCAGGTCGCGCAGGGTGTCGATCGTGAACGTCGGGCCCGTGCGATCGATGTCGACCCGGCTGACGCGAAAGCTCGGATTCGCCGCCGTCGCGATGACCGTCATGAGGTAGCGGTGCTCGCTCGAGGTCGCATCCGGCTTCTGATACGGCTGGCCGGTCGGCACGAACACGACCTCGTCGAGCTCGAAGTGGTGCGCGACCTCGCTCGCGGCGACGAGGTGGCCGTGGTGGATCGGGTCGAACGTGCCGCCCATGACGCCGATGCGCGCGCGGCGCTTCGTGGTCGAGGTCACGGTCGCGGGGGCGGCGAGGGGAATCGCGTCGCTAGTCGAGAGGCTCGGATGTCGGCCGGCTCAGTGCCCGGCGCCGTGCCCGGTCTCGTGGCCACTCGTGGAGGACCCGGTCTTGTTGCTGTGCCGGTTCGCGACATCGCGGTAGGCGAAGGTGACGACACCGAGCATGAGGAACACAAGGGCCGCCACGCCGCCGAGCACGAGGGGAGGCGCGACGAGCGGCGCGAGCTCGTGCTCGAGCTCTTCTGCGGCGATGATCGCACTGGCCAGTGTCAACAACATGACGACTCCTGAATCGTTGAGGTTCGAGGCACCAATCTACCGTGTCCTAGCCGCGAACCTGCCCGGCGCCGCGCACGATCCACTTCGTGCTCGTCAGCTCGGGCAGCCCCATCGGCCCGCGCGCGTGCAGCTTCTGCGTCGAGATGCCCACCTCCGCGCCGAAGCCGAACTCGCCGCCGTCGCTGAACCGCGTCGACGCGTTCACCATGACGACCGCCGAATCGACCTCCGCCAAGAACCGCTCGGCGTTCGCCATGTCGGCCGTGACGATCGACTCGGTGTGCCGCGTCGAGAAGCGGCGAATGTGCTCGAGCGCGGCATCCAGGTCGTCGACGACCGCGATCGACAGCTCGAGCGCCATGTGCTCCGTGGCGAAATCCTCCTCCGTGGCCGCCTCGAGGCTCGCCTCGATCGCGCGGGCGCGGTCATCGCCGCGGAGAACGACACCGGATGCTCGCAACGACTCGATGAGGGGCGGCAGCAGGCGCGCCGCAGCATCGCGGTGCACGACCACCGTCTCGACCGCGTTGCACACGCTCGGCCGCTGCACCTTCGCGTTGTGGACGATCTCGACCGCGGTGTGCGCGTCGGCGGTCGCGTCGAGGAAGACGTGCACGACCCCCGCGCCCGTCTCGATGACCGGCACCGTCGACTCGCGCACGACCGTCTGGATGAGGTCGGCGCTGCCGCGCGGAATGAGCACATCGACGAAGCCGCGCGCGCGCATGAGCTGCTGCGCACCGGCGCGGCCGAACTCGTCGATCGTCTGCACGGCCTCCGCCGGCAGGCCGACGCTCTGCAGCGCGCCCTGCAGCAGCCCGACGAGCTCGCGGTTCGTGTGCTCGGCGGCGCTGCCGCCGCGCAGCACGACCGCGTTGCCGCTCTTGAGCGCGAGCGCCGCGATGTCGACCGTCACGTTCGGGCGCGCCTCGTAAATGGCCCCGACCACGCCGAACGGCACGCGCACCTGACTCAGCTGCAGGCCGTTCGGCAGGCGGGAGCCCCGCACGACGACGCCGACCGGGTCGGGCAGAGCGCGCACGTCGCGCACCGCCGCCGCGAGACCTGCCAGCCGGTCGGCGTCGAGCCGCAGGCGGTCCATGAGGCCCGTCGAGATGCCCTGCTCGCGGCCGCGCTGCAGGTCGCGCTCGTTGGCCGGCAGCACGCGGTCGGCGGCACCGTCGAGGGCGTCGGCGATCGCCGTGAGCGCGGCATCCTTGCGCTCGGTCGTGAGCGTCGACAGGGCGCGCGATGCGGTGACGGAGGCGGCGAGCAGCGCCTCGAGAGCCGGGTCGACGGTGCGAGTATCGGGCGCGAGGTCGGTCAGCGTCATGCGCGCAATTCTACGGCGCGGCGCCGCACGCTCAGTCGGCGGTCGTCGCCTCGAACCACGTGCCCACGTCGTCGCCGCGCAGGGCAGCGTCCACCGCGGAGGTCGACGTCACGATCGCAGGCACGCCCTGCTCGGCCGCGAAGCGCGCCGCCCCGATCTTCGTGCCCGCTCCCCCGGTGCCGACGCCGGCGGCGCCGACATCGCCGAGCTCCACGTGCGCGAGGTCGTCGCCCGCGGGCACGTGCGCGATGCGCTGCGCCCCCGGCTCGTGCGGCGGCTTCGTGTAGATCGCGTCGACGTCGCTCAGCAGCACGAGAAGGTCGGCGTGCACGAGCTCGCACACGAGCGCCGCCAGCCGGTCGTTGTCACCGAAGCGGATCTCCTGCGTCGCCACCGTGTCGTTCTCGTTGACGATCGGCAGAATCCGCAGGCTCAGCAGTCGCTCCATCGCACGCTGGGCGTTGCTGCGCGGCGTCGCGTGCTCGAGGTCGCCCGCCGTGAGCAGCACCTGCCCGGCGACGATGCCGTAGCGGTCGAGGCTCTCCTGGTACCGAAAGATGAGCAGGTTCTGACCGACGGCCGCCGCGGCCTGCTGTGTGGCCAGATCGGTGGGCCGAGCATCCAGATTCAAATACGGGATGCCCGTCGCAATGGCCCCCGACGATACGAGCACGACCTCCACGCCGCGGGAGTGCGCCGCCGCGAGCGCGTCGACGAGCGGGCCGATCTGCGCCGTGTTCGCACCGCTGATCGAGGACGAGCCGACCTTGACCACGACCCGGCGGGCCTCCGTCACGATGCGGCGCGCGGCTGGGCTCATCGCTCGTCGTCCTCCTGGTCGTCACGCTGCTCGTCGTCCTGGTGCCACAGGCCCGCCTCGCGCTCGCGCTCCAGCTCGGCGCGGGCCTCGGCCTTCGCGTCCATGCGCTCGAAGTAGTTCGCGCGGCGCTCCTCGCGCGTCAGACGCGCGTTGCCGTCGAGGCGCGGGTCGCTGCCGCGCGGCGCCGTCATGAGCTCGGCGGCGCTCGTGAGCGTCGGCTCCCAGTCGAACACGACACCGTTCTCGCCGCCGATGACGACCGTCGCTCCCGCGATCGCGCCGGCCTGGAAGAGCTTGTCCTCCACGCCGAGCTTCGCCAGCCGGTCGGCGAGGTAGCCGACCGCCTCGTCGTTGCGGAAGTCGGTCTGGTGCACCCAGCGCTCCGGCTTCGCGCCGCGCACCCGGTAGACCGGGTCCTCAGCACTGCCCTCGACGGTCACCGTGACCTCGACCTCGTCGACCGCGCGCGGGCGCAGCACGATGCGCTCGCGCACCGTCGTGTCAGCAGCGCGGGTGGCGCGGTCAGACTCGACGAGCTCGGCGAGCGCGAAGGTCAACGGGCGCAGGCCCTCCCGGCTCACGGCGCTGATCTCGAAGACGCGGTAGCCGCGCTCCTCCAGCTCGGGGCGCACGAAGTCGGCGAGCTCGCGGGCCTCCGGCACGTCGATCTTGTTGAGGGCGACCAGCTGCGGGCGCTCGAGCAGCGGCGTCTGCCCCTCCGGCACCGGGTAGGCGGCGAGCTCGGCGAGGATCACGTCGAGGTCGCTGAGCGGATCGCGGCCCGGCTCGAGAGTCGCGCAGTCCAGCACGTGCAGCAGAGCGCTGCAGCGCTCGACGTGGCGCAGGAACTCGAGCCCCAGGCCCTTGCCCTCGCTCGCGCCCTCGATGAGGCCGGGAACGTCGGCGACCGTGAAGCGGGTCTCCCCCGACTCGACGACGCCGAGGTTCGGGTGCAGGGTCGTGAACGGGTAGTCGGCGATCTTCGGCTTCGCCGCCGAGATCGACGCGATGAGGCTCGACTTGCCCGCGCTCGGATACCCGACGAGCGCCACATCGGCGACCGTCTTGAGCTCCAGCTGCATGTCGCCCGTCCACCCGGGCGTGCCGAGCAGGGCGAAGCCGGGGGCCTTGCGCTTCGTCGTCGCGAGCGCCGCGTTGCCGAGGCCGCCCTGGCCGCCGGGGCCGACGACGATGCGCATGCCCTCCGCCGTCAGGTCGACCAGCTCGGTGCCGTCGGCGTCGCGCACGACCGTGCCGACCGGCACCGGCAGAACGAGGTCCTCGCCCGAAAAGCCCGAGCGGTTGTCGCCCATACCGGGGCCGCCGTTGTCGCTCGAGCGGTGCGGGCGACGGTGGTACGGCAGCAGCGTGGTCTCCTGGCTCGACGCGACCAGAACGATGTCGCCGCCGTCGCCGCCGTTGCCGCCGTCGGGGCCAGCGAGCGGCTTGAACTTCTCGCGGCGCACCGACACGCAGCCGTGGCCGCCGTGGCCCGCAGTGAGGTGGAGGGTGACGCGGTCGACGAACGTCGCCATGAGCGCGAACCTCCTGAGGTTGGGATGCTCGATCCGCAGTCAGGGGACTGCGTGAGCCGAGCGGGGTGCTGCTGCGGGGCCGGTACGGCCCCTAACGGAAGAATGGGCGGGCCGAAGCCCGCCCATCCTCACCGAAGCTGTGTGCTGCGTGTCGAACCTGAATCAGCTCAGGCGCTCGCCACGATGTTGACGACCTTGCGTCGGCCCTTGGCGCCGAACTCGACCGCGCCCGCCTCGAGAGCGAACAGGGTGTCGTCACCGCCACGGCCGACGCCGGCGCCGGGGTGGAAGTGCGTGCCGCGCTGGCGGACGATGATCTCGCCGGCCTTCACGACCTGGCCGCCGAAACGCTTCACACCCAGGTACTGGGGGTTCGAGTCGCGGCCGTTGCGGGTGGACGATGCGCCCTTTTTGTGTGCCATGTCTTCTCGCGACCCTTCTTACTTGATGCCGGTGATCTTGACGCGGGTCAGGTCAGCGCGGAAACCCTGGCGCTTCTTGTACCCGGTCTTGTTCTTGAACTTCTGGATGACGATCTTCGGGCCGCGCAGGTCGCTCAGAACCTCGGCCGTGACCGTGATCTTCGCGAGCTTCTTCGCGTCGGTCGTCACCGTGTCGCCGTCGACGTGCAGGACGGGGGTCAGCTGGATCGTGCCGTCCTCGCCCGCCTTGACGCGGTCGAGCACGACGACCGTGCCCACCTCAACCTTTTCCTGCCGCCCACCGGCGCGCACAACTGCGTAGACCACTGTTTACCCTTAATTCTCGTCGAAGAGATGAAGCTGAAGAATGCGGTGACCCACGCGGGCTCAGCCCAGCGCACACCAGCGGTCAAGAATAGCCGACGCGAGGATGGGCGGTCAAACTGGGGGGCGCGTGCGCGCGGTCGCGCTGCGGGCAGTCGCGCTGCGGGCAACGCGGGCGTGGCGGCGCTGGGGGCAGTGGGCGTGTGGTGGCGCTGCGCACAGCGCGCGCGTGGTCGTTGCGTGCCCGCCTGCATCAGTCTCCTCCCCACCGGGACTCAAGCGAGGACTCTTCCCTCTTCCCGCGCTCGCGCGGCGAATGTCGGTGGTCGAATGTATGTTCGAATCACGAACCGGCACACGGCACCGCGGAGGGAGGCGACCATGACCATCACGACGATGCTCGCACCGCCGATGCGCACGGTGCCTGCCGTCGCGCTACCCGTCGACGGTCCCTCCGGTACGCACACTGGCTCCGGTGCTCACACGCGCTCCGGTCCGGACGCTCGCGACGGCGCACACTCTCAGCGCGGTTCGGACGCCCGCGGCGGTTCGGATGCTCGCGGCGGTTCGGACGCTCGCGGCGGTGCCCAGGCTCGGCCGGATGCGAGCGCGGTCGCCGACGTGTCCGGTGCCCTCATTGCGGCTCGGGATGCTCTTGCCGCCGTCCCCCGCGAGGTGCAGGTCTTTCGCGCTCTGGACGACGCCGAGCTGCTCGACCTCACCCGCCTCGCAGCCGACGAAGTGCGCCTGGCGCAACTGCACGTGTCCCTCCTCGCCGGCGAGATCGCCCGACGCTCCGCCCCTGAGCTTGGCCACTCGGGTCTCGCGCAACGCACCGGGCACCGCACGCCCGAGGAGATGGTGCGCGTCGCGACGGGTACCCGCGTCGCCGACGCCCGCACCGCCGTCCGCGTCGGCACATCCGTGGGCGGCGAGACGCCCACCGTGCTCGGGGACGCCGTCTTGTCAGGTCGCGTCAGTGTCGCCGTCGCGGACGCCGTGCGCACGGGGCTCGGTCGGCCGACCAGCACGATGAGCGAGACCGACCTCGACGCCGCCGCCGAACGGCTCCTGCCCCGACTGGACGGGCTCGACGCCGACCGCGCCGCCCGCGAAGCCCGCGCTGTGCGCGACGCACTCGACCTCGACGGCATCGCCGACCGCGAAGAGGCCCGGCGCGAGCAGCGCTCCTTCACACTCCGGCGACGAGCCGATGGAATGGGCTCGGCGCACTGGGTCCTCGACCCCGAGACCTTCGCCCTCGTCAGCGACGTCTACGACCGCATCACCTCACCCCGACGCAACGAGCCGCGATTCCAGAGCGACACCGAGCGTGAGCACGATGCCCAAGAGACCGCGCATCCCGCCTTCGACGACGACCGCACCCCCGAGCAGAGGGCCAGCGACACCATCGCCGAACTCCTGCGCCAAGGAGCCGCCGCCGACACCAGCCAACTCCTCGGAGACGAGCCGGTCGGGGTGTGCATGATCGTCGCCGCCCGCACCCTCGGGGAGCGCCGCGGCCGCGGCTGGATCGAAGGGCACCCCGACGCGGTCTCCGTCGCCACCGTCGAGCGCCGCGCGTGCACCGCCGGCACCATCACCCTCACCGTCGACGGACACCCCGACAATGCCGGCCAACCCCTCAACCTCGGGCGTGAGCGCCGCCTGTTCTCCCGCGCCCAAAGACTCGCCCTCGCCGCCCGCGACGGCGGATGCCGCTGGCCCGGCTGCGAACGCCCACCCTCCTGGTGCGAAGCCCACCACATCCAGCACTGGCAACGCGACCACGGAAAAACCGACATCGCCGACGGAATCCTCCTGTGCCGCCACCACCACCTCCTCGCCCACAACAACGGGTGGGAAATCCAACGCGCCGGCCCCAGCTACCAACTCATCCCACCATCGGGCCCTCAGACTGGGCCACCCCCTGACGCCCCGACCGGCGGCCATCGCAGCGACCCGCCCGCTGAGCCGATCGACATGCCCAGCCGCAGCCCCGCACTACGCGACGCCCTCCGTGCCTCAACACCGGCGCGCGCATAAACTCGGTCGCACTATGGCTGTGCTCATCGACGAACCCATCTGGCCAGCGCACGGGCGGCTCTGGGGACACCTTGTGAGCGACACGTCCCTCGACGAGCTGCACGCCTTCGCGCGCGACGCCGGCATTCCCGCGCGCGGGTTCGACCACGACCACTACGACTACCCCGATGAACGCCGCGACGCCCTCATCGCCCAAGGCGCTCAGCCCGTCACCGGCAAAGAGCTCGTCGCCCGCCTCACCGCCGCCGGTCTGCGAGTGAGCCAGCGCGAGAAGCGCGGGCTCTAACGGAGCACACCGCCGGCACCAGAAGCGCGGGTTCTGGCGGAGCACCGCGCCAGCGCGGGAAGCTCGGGTTCTCTACGCGCGACCTGGTGGCTTGGCGCCTACCAGACCGGCGCGAAGCCTTCGAGGCTGCGCACCAGCGCACCCGTCTCGATGTCGATGATCTGCAGGGTGATCGACGTCGGGCGCGGATTGACGCGGCGACCGTCCGGCTCGGCGTCCTCGACCGACGGCGTCACCTCGATCGCCACGTACTGGTCGTTGGGCGACACCGACAGAGCGCCGATGCTGCCGCGGTCGTCGATCGTGCGCGCCAACTGCCGCGACTCCCCCGAACCGTCGTCAACGACGACGACGATCGCGAACGACCCGCCCGACGCGTCGGGCACGGCAACTTTCTGCACCCAGCGCTCATCGCTCAGCAGCACCGTCTCCCCGCCGAACACGACCTCGCCCTCGAACAGCGACGGATTCAGTCGTGTCTCCTCCCCCGACTCGAGGTCGAGGAACAGTCCGCCGAACGAATCCGACCCGCTCACGCGCGTGCCATCCGTGGACAGGTTCCACACCGTCGGCAGCTGGTCGACGGGCAGCACCAACTCGGGCGCGAGAAGGTCGATGCGCAGCAGCGACTGGTCGAGCGCGTGCACGAGCAGCGTCGACCCGCCCGGCAGGAATACCGCGTCGAGCGCCCGCACCGGCTCGCCGTCGAGACCCTCCAGCAGCCTCACCTCCCGATCACCCGCCAGATCGACGAAGGCGAGCGCACTCGAGAACTGCGGCGTACCCTCATCGACGACCTCGGTGAGCACAAGCCCGAGCAGCGTGCCCGCCTGCGGGGCGATGATGCGATCGACTCGTGCACCGTCGGGCAGGCGCACGGTCTCCGCATCACCCGACTCGGTCAGTATCGACTCGAGCACGCTCGCTCCCGAGCCCGCGGCGCCGCCGCCCGTGCCCTCCTCGCCACCACCCGTGCCCTCCTCGCCACCACCCGTGCCCTCGTCACCACCGCCAGCGCCCTCGTCGCCGCCGCCCGGGGCCGCGCCAGACGCATCGGGCGACGCCGACGCTGCATCGCGCGCGACGACGAGCACGCCCTCGACCGGCGCAAAAGCCTGGATGCCCGGCGCAGCGTGCACGACCTCGCCACGACCCATGCCGCTCACCTCGGCGCGCAGAATCTCATCCTCCGTCTCGCCGCGGTCCAGGTACAGCACGCTCGCGCCAGCGGTCGCGAAAGAATGCGAGAACGTCGACACGGCGTCACGGCTGCGCGCCGCGACGTCGCTCACCGTGACCGTGTACTCGGTGTCGTAACGCAGGCGCTCGTCGAACTGCACGACGAGGAGGTCGTCCTGCACGGTGACGGTCACGTCGGTCTGCGGCGAGACCATCACCTGTGAAGGATCGACGTCGCGCAGCGGCTGGTTCGCGAACATGCGCAACTGCTGACCGGACTGCTCCGTCGCGCGTTGCGGATCGACCTGCGCTGTCGCGAGCTTGGGGCCCTGCAGCGCACCGAGCAGGAGAAACACGGCGGCGACCGCCCCGAGCGCGCCGGAGACGATCCAGAACGTGCGGTGGAAGCGCTGCAGCTCGCGCTGCTCGCGCAGCCGACGGCCCGCTTCGGCGGCGCGGCGCGTGCCCTCGCCCTCCGGGTGCACGCCACCGTGCCGCGTCGGCTCGTCGTGCCCGGCGGGGTGGCGCGACTCCCCCCCCGTGCGCGGCTCACCGGGAGCGCGGGACTCACCCTGAGTGCGCGGCTCGCCCGCAGAGCGCGGTTCGCCCGCAGAGCGCGGTTCGCCCGCAGAGCGCGGTTCGCCTGGCGCGCGCGGCTCGCCCGGCTCAGAAGAGGTAGGGCTCACGCGGCTGCTCCACAGGGTCGACGGTGTCGGGGATCACGGCCACCGACTGCAGGCTGCTCGAGCTCGGATTGCTCGCGAACTCCCCCGAGACGCTCACCCAGCTGTCGGGCTCGAACGTCCCCGCCCAGTCGGGCAGGTGCACGGGAACTCCAAGCGGCTGCGCGTCGACCGCGCAGCACGTGACGACGAAGCGTGAGACGTAGAACACGTTCTCGGGGTCGTCCTCGTCGGCGATGACGAACCCGACGAGGTCGGTGACGGGCTTGTCGGCGAAGAATGACAGGTCGCTCGTCTGCCGCAGAATGGCGGCCCACTCCCGCACCGTGAAACGCGCGATCGACGCTTCATCGGCGGTCGACGCGGCCGCGAGGCTCGCCTCGTCACCTCCCGCGGTCGCGTTCATCTCGCGCTGGTCGGCCGTCGCCGTGCTGAGCGACGCCGGCGGCACGAGCACCATGCCGAGCGTGAAGAGCCCCGCGACGGCGGCCGCCGTGAGCCCGAGCGCGCGCTGCGAGCGACGCGGTGGCGGAGCATCCTCATCGTCATGATCGCGCCGACCGGCGACGGAGGCGACGGCGAGGACGACCGCGATGACCGCCATCGTCACCGTGAACACGTTGTAGCGCGGGTGGATGTAGAGGGCCAGCTGCCCGGTGACGGCGAGCCACAGGGTGATCGCCGCCATGGTGCCGATGATGACGACCCCGCGCCAGCGCTGCACGCTACGCCACATAGTTCACCACCAGACCCAGCCCCGCGCTCATGAGCGCGACGATCGTCGTGAGCTGCACGAGCGTGCGCGTCGAGTAGGTGGTGCGCATGAGGGCGAGCATCTTGATGTCGACGATCGGCCCGAAGACGAGGAACGCGACGATCGAGCCGGGCAGGAACGTGGAGGCGAACGGCAGGATGAAGAACGAGTCGACGTTCGCGCAGATGGAGATGACGAAGGCGAGCACCATCATCGCGAGGACGCTCAGCAGGGGGTCGCTGCCGAGGGAGACGAGCACCTCGCGAGGCACGATCACCTGGATGCCGCCGGCGACGAGGGAGCCGATCACGAGGGCCGGCATGAGGATGCTCGACTCGCGCACGAACAGGTCCAGAGTCTGCTCGCGGCGACTGTGGGTGTGGCCGTGGCCGTGGCCGTCGTCGAGGCGGCACTGCTCGGCGAAGCGGCCGCTCAGCAGCGAGTGCGGGTCGGGGTGCTTGCTGAACAGCCAGCCGAGCACGTTCGCGATGAGGAAGCCGCCGAGCAGGCGCGCGACGAGAATGCCGTCGTCGAAGCCGAACGCCTGGTGGGTCGTGATGATCGTCACCGGGTTGAGGATGGGCGCGGCGACGAGGAACGTCATCGACTCTGGGATCGTGAACCCGCGCCGCACGAGGCCGCGCGCGAGCGGCACGTTGCCGCACTCGCACACGGGCAGGAACATGCCGAAGAGCGAGATGACGGCCCGCCGCCCCCACGGGTTGCGGGGCAGGATGCGCAACAGCCAGTGCTCGGGGATCCACACCTGCACGAGGATCGAGAGCGCAATGCCGAGCACGATGAACGGCAGCGACTCGACGACGACGCTCGTGGAGAGCGTCAGCAGATCCTGGACGGGGTTCGGCAGTCCCCAGGGGCCGGTCTCGGCGGTGATGGAGCGCAGCGCGACCATCGTGACGAGCAGCCCGATGCCGCCGACGAGCCACAGGTAGTGCGCGGGCCGACGCCGTGCGCCGCGCGGCTGCACGGCGTGGTCATGCCCGGCGTGGTCACGGCCACCATGGTCGTCGCCCGCGTGGTCGTGCTCGTGCGGGCCCGGCGCGCGCGACGAGTCGAGGGAGGGTGAGCTCACGCGGTCATCCTAAGCGCGCTCGTTCAGCGCACGCTCGACCTCCGGCGCGCGCTCGATCACTGCATCACCGACCACACAGAGACCCCGACCACTAGCCGGATGCTGCGCCGTCGCCGCTCGACCGCTCCGCCTCGCTCGTGCCCGCCGTGATGGTGCCCGTCGTGGCGCGACGCGAGCCGCGCTTGCGGGTGCCGGGTGCGGGCGGCTCGGGCAGCGACTCGAGCACCGAGCCGAGCAGCTGCTGGGCGGCGTCCGGGTCGATCGCGGGGCGCGCGCGCTCGGGCTTCTTCGTGAGCGGGATGTCGAGGATCGCCGCGGCCTCCTCGATCGCCGCCGGGCTCGGCTCGACGACGCCGGACTCGGTGACGCCAGAACCGGTGACGCCAGACGCGGTCTCGCCAGACCCGGTAGCGCCAGACGCGCCTGCTCCGGTCGAGATCGGCTTGACGACACCGGTCTTCTCGGCCGCTCCCGCCGCGGGGGCGTCGTGGTGCACGGTCTTCGCGGCGATCGCCGCGAGCGCCTTGCTGACGTCGTCGGTGATCGCGTGCGTGCCGTTGCCGTTGCCCGACTTCTGCTGCGAGCCGGAGGAGCCTCCACGACCGCCGGACGACCCGGAGCCGCCACGACCGCCACCGCTGCCGCCGCGCCGGCGACTGTCACCGCTGCCGCCACCGTCGTTGCCGCGGTGCTTGACCACGGGGTCGTGGTGCAGGATGAGGCCGCGGCCGGCGCACACGTCGCACGCCTCGCTGAAGGTCTCGAGCAGGCCGAGACCGAGGCGCTTGCGCGTCATCTGCACGAGGCCGAGGCTCGTGACCTCCGCCACCTGATGCTTGGTGCGGTCGCGGCTGAGGCACTCGACGAGGCGTCGCAGCACGAGGTCGCGGTTCGACTCGAGCACCATGTCGATGAAGTCGACGACGATGATGCCGCCGATGTCGCGCAGCCGCAGCTGGCGCACGATCTCCTCGGCCGCTTCGAGGTTGTTCTTCGTGACCGTCTCCTCGAGGTTGCCGCCGGAGCCGACGAACTTGCCCGTGTTGACGTCGACGACCGTCATCGCCTCCGTGCGGTCGATGACGAGCGAGCCGCCCGAGGGCAGCCATACCTTGCGCTCGAGAGCCTTCTCGATCTGCTCGTTGATGCGGTGCTCGTCGAACGGGTCGACGTCGCCGTCGTGCTTCTGCACGCGGTCGAGGAGGTCGGGGGCGACCGAGCTGAGGTAGCCGGTGATCGTGGAGTGAGCTTCCTCGCCGTGGATGATCATCGCGCGGAAGTCCTCATTGAAGACGTCGCGCACGATCTTGACGAGGAGGTCGGGCTCGCTGTGCAGCATCGCGGGGGCTTGCGCCTTCTCGACCTGCTTGCTGATCTCGCTCCACTGCTTCGTGAGGCGCTCGACGTCGAGCGTGAGCTGCTCCTCGGTCGCACCTTCGGCCGCCGTGCGCACGATGACGCCGACGTTCTCGGGCAGAACCTCCTTGAGGATCTTCTTGAGGCGCGCGCGCTCGGTGTCGGGCAGCTTGCGGCTGATGCCGCTCATGGAGCCGTTGGGCACGTAGACGAGGTAGCGGCCGGGCAGGCTCACCTGGCTCGTGAGCCGGGCACCCTTGTGGCCGATCGGGTCTTTCGTGACCTGCACGAGCACCTTGTCGCCCGGCTTGAGGGCGAGCTCGATGCGGCGCGGCTGGTTCTTCTCGCCGGCCTCGGCAGCGGCATCCCAGTCCACCTCGCCGGAGTACAGCACCGCGTTGCGACCGCGACCGATGTCGACGAAGGCGGCTTCCATGCTCGGCAGCACGTTCTGAACCTTGCCGAGGTAGACGTTGCCGATGATGCTCGACTCGCTCGAGCGAGCGACGTAGTGCTCGACGAGAACCTCGTCCTCGAGCACGCCGATCTGAATGCGGTTGTCCTTGGAGCGCACGACCATGACGCGGTCGACGCTCTCGCGGCGCGCGAGAAACTCGGCCTCGGTGACGACCGCACGGCGGCGGCCGGCGTCGCGACCGTCTCGGCGGCGCTGCTTCTTCGCCTCGAGGCGCGTCGAGCCCTTGATGCGCTGCGGCTCGGTGATCGGCTCGGGCTGGCGGCGCTGGCGGCTGCGCGAGGAGCCTCCGTCACGGCTGCTGTCACGACCGCCGTCCTCGCGGGAGTCGTCGCGCGAGTCGTCCCGCTGGCCGTCGGCATCTCCGGATGCTCCGCCTCGCCCGCGGCGCGAGCGCGACCGCCGGCGGCTCGAGCCGGAGGGCTCGTCGCTCTCGGGCTCCTCGTCGCGCACGCGCCCGCCGCGCAGCGGCGCGACGGCCTCGGGCGGCGGTGCGAAGAACAGCAGAGACGTGGTCGATTCGGGCTTGAGCGCGGGGAACGCGCCGCCCTTCTCGTCGGTCTGCGACGCGGCGTCGTCGGCACTGTCGTCGGTAGAGTCGGCCTCGGCCTTCTCGGCCGCACCCGCCTCGGAAGTCGCGCTCGCGACGGACTTCGCGGCGGTCGCCTTCTTCGCGGGGGCCCTGCGGGCCGGCTTCTCCTTCGCAGGAGCATCGGTCGCCGGCGACTCGGCCGCCGGGACCTGAGCTTCCGGCTTCTGCGCCGCAGACTTCTCGGCCGGCGCCTCGGCGACGGCCTCCGGCTCGGGCGCCGGCAGCACGTCGGGGCGGCTCGCGCTGCCCGCGTGCTCCGCGGCCTTCTTCGGGGCTCGGCCGCCGAACAGTCCGGCGCGCTTCTTGGGGGCCTTCTTCGGTGTCTCGTCACTCACCATCGCTGGTGCACTCCTCGCCCGCGGGGGCCGCGCCCCACCCGGGTACTCTCTCCGCCGCACTCGGCCGGTCAGGGCCTGCGCGGAACTCTCTAAAATTGTGGTGAGCGGGCGCTCCCCGTTCTCGTCGGGTCGAGCGCTGGCTCCATGCACTGTCACTGCACTCTCACGCGAAACTGGCTATTCGCTTCCGACCGCGATATCGGTATCGCGGCACTGGTCCGGTCATGCCCGGAAAGCTTTGTTGTGGGTCACCGCGAGCGCGGCTGGCGGTGACTGTGACCGATTATCGCATGCGCGGGCCGCAGTCGGGACTTCCGACCCGGGTGCGGGCCTCGTGGCGTCGGCGATAATCGTCGGGTGAGCATCCCGACTGCGACGACCACCGACCGCGACCGGCGCCCGATCGGGTTCGGCATCTTCCTCATCGTGACCGGCGCGGTCGCCTGGTATGCGGCCATGCAGCTCATCACCGAGCGCATCGCGCTGCTCATCGACCCTGACCACGTGCTCAACTGCGACGTCAACCCGCTCGTCTCGTGCGGCACCGTCATGACCTCGCCCGAGGCCTCGCTGTTCGGGTTCCCCAACCCGCTCCTCGGGGTGGCCGGCCTCGTCGCGCCGATCGCCGTCGGGGTCGCGCTGCTCGCCGGCGCACGCTTCGCCCGCTGGTTCTGGGCCCTCTTCCTCGGCGGGGTGACCCTCGCCTGGGTGTTCGTGATGTGGCTGTTCGGCGAGGCCGTCTACGACATCGGCGCGCTGTGCCCGTGGTGCATGCTCGTGTGGCTCATGGTCATCCCGATGTTCTGGTGGCTGCTGACCTGGAGCCTCTCCACCGGCGTGCTCGCGCGCGAGGGCAGCGCCGTGCAGCGCGTCGCGGCCGCCGTGTGGCCGTTCACGTGGACGATCGTGTTCGTCAACCTTGCGGGGATCGCCCTCGCGATCCTCGTGCAGTTCCCGACGCTCATCCCCAGCCTGCTGGGCTGAGGCGCGGCGCAGTCGGAGCGGCCGCCGAACAGCTCAGCCGCTCAGTCGAACCAGAGGGCCAGCTCGCGCTGCGCCGTCTCGACCGAGTCGGAGCCGTGCACGAGGTTCTGCTGCACCGCGAGACCCCAGTCGCGGCCGAGGTCGCCGCGGATCGTGCCGGGAGCGGCCGTCGTCGGGTCGGTCGTGCCCGCGAGCGAGCGGAAGCCCTCGATGACGCGGTTGCCAGCAAGGCGGATGGCGACGACCGGGCCGGACTCCATGAACTCGAGCAGGGGCGCGTAGAACGGCTTTCCCTCGTGCTCGGCGTAGTGCTGCGAGAGCAGCTCGCGGTCGGGCTGCACGAGCTTGAGGTCGACGAGCTGGTAGCCCTTCGCCTCGATGCGGGCGAGGATCTCGCCCGTGAGGTTGCGCGCAACGCCGTCGGGCTTGATGAGGACGAGGGTCTCTTCCACGGTCGTGGTCATGTCAGTCTCCAGAAGATTCGGTGTCGGATGATCGTTGGTCAGGGTCGGGAGGGCCTGCGCGCTCGGGCTGTTCGTCAGGCCTGCGCCGCGCGCTTGGCGGTGTCGAGCTGGCCGCCGCGGACGACGGCGTAGATCCAGAATCCCACGAAGATCGCCGCCGTCACGGCCGCAAGCACCTCGATGAACCCGGTCGCGAGCAGGAGCGCTTGCAGCACGCCCGTGAACCAGACGCCCCAGCGGTAGCGGGCGACGCGCACGCCGACCATGAGCAGAACGAGCAGCGCCGCTCCCCCGCCGAAGACACTCACGGGGGCGAGAACGCCCAGCCCGTTGATGGCGAGCATGCCGAAGACGACGACGATGATCTCCATGCCGAGGGTGATGACGAGCAGCGACTCGGTCGCGCTGCGCTCGCGTCGCGGGCGACGAGCTGGCGTGGTGGTCTCCGTCACGATTCCTCATCCTCCCGGGCGCTCATGAGCATCGCCTGACCGACGAGTGTGATCGAGCCGGTCACGAGCACGGCGTCGCCTGGACCCGCCTCGTCGCGCGCCTCGGCGAGGGCGACCGCGAGCTCGGGCTCGATGCGCACCCGGTCGGGGCCCGCCACGGCCGTCGCGATCTCCGCGAGCACCTCGACGTCGAGAGCGCGCTCGGAGTCGGAGCGCGTCACGACGAACCGTGTGACGACGGGGTCGAGCGCCTCGATGATGCCGCGGGCGTCCTTGTCGTCGAGCACGCCGACGATCGCCGTGATCGAGTCGAAGGCGAACGAGCCGAGGAGCGTCGTGGCGAGAGCGCGCGCGCCGTGCGGATTGTGTGCGGCGTCGACGATGACGCTCGGCTCGGTCGCGAGCACCTGCAGCCGGCCGGGGCTCGTCACGGCGGCGAGACCCTGGGCGAGCACGTCGTCGGCGAGCGGCTGCGTGCCGTCGCCCAGGAACGACTCGACGGCGGCGATCGCCACGACGGCGTTCTGCGCCTGATGCTCGCCGAAGAGGGGAAGCGCGAGATCGCGGTACTCCCCCGCTCGGCCCCGCACGTCGATGACCTGACCGCCGACCGCGAGCCGAGCATCCAGGAGAGCGAAATCGACCCCCTCGCACTGCAGGGCCGCCTCGTCGTGCTCGGCGGCGCGCACGAGCTCGTCCATCGCCTCCGTCTGCTGCAGCGCCGTCACGACGACCGCGGCGGGCTTGATGATGCCCGCCTTGGTGCGCGCGATCTCGCCGATCGTGCGCCCCAACCGAGCCTGGTGGTCGAGCGCGATGGGGGTGAAGACGGCGACGTCGCCGTCGGCGACGTTGGTGGAATCCCACTCTCCGCCCATACCGACCTCGAGCACGACGACGTCAACGGGGGCGTCGGCGAAGGCGGCGAAGGCGAGGAGGGTGAGCGCCTCGAAGTAGGTGAGCGGCTCCTCGCCGTTGGCGGTGAGCTCAGCATCGACCATGAGCACGTATGGGGCGATGTCGGCCCAGTTGTCGGCGAGAGCCCGGTCGCTGATCGGCAGGCCGTCGATCATGATGCGCTCGTTGACGCGCACGAGGTGCGGGCTCGTCAGCAGGCCCGTGCGCAGGCCGTACGCGCGCAGGATGCTCTCCGCGATGCGACTCGTCGTGGTCTTGCCGTTCGTGCCCGTGACGTGGATGATCGCGTAGCTGCGCTGCGGGTCGCCGAGCAGCTCGGCGGCGCGGCGCGTGGGGGCCAGTCGCGGGCGCGGCGCGGCCTCGCCGATGCGCGAGAGCAGCTCCTCGTAGACCTTCTCGGCGTCGGCGCGGTCGATCGCGTCCTGCTCGGCGCTCATGCGCGCGCCACCGAGATCGTCACGGATGCCCCTTCCCCCACCGCGATCGCGGTGCCCTCGACAGCCTCCCCGACCTCGAGGGAGGTCGCAAGCACCTCGCCGCTGATGAGCTGCCGGTGGGTCTCGATCGCGGCGCGCGTCTCGGCCGACTGCGACCCGAGGCGCAGTGCGATGCGGTCGCTCACGTCGAGGCCGGCGTCCTTGCGCGCCTGCTGCACCGCGCGCACGACGTCGCGCGCGAGGCCCTCGGCGGCGAGCTCGGGCGTCACGGCCGTGTCGAGCAGCACGAAGCCGCTCCCGGGCAGGAAGGCGACAGCCGCGGCGGGATCGGCGAGCTCGAGCTCGAGCGTGAACTCGCCCGGCTGGAGCGCGATGCCGCCGACGACGACGCCGTCGCCCTCGCCGCCTTCCGAGACGACCCAGTCACCGGCCTTCGCGGCGCCGATGACCTGCTGCACCTGCTTGCCGATGCGCGGCCCTGCCGCACGCGCGTTGACCGCGAGGCGCCGGCTGATGCCGTAGCTCTCGGCGAGCGAGTCGTCGAACTCGACGAGCTCGACGCTCTTGACGTTGAGCTCGTCGCGCACGATGTCGCTGAAGTCGGCGAGCGCCGCCGCCTCCGGGGTGACGACCGTGAGCCGCTGGAGCGGAAGGCGCACGCGCAGACCCTGGGCCTTGCGCAGCGCGAGCCCGCTGCTCGCGATCGCCCGCACGCGGTCCATCGCCGCGACGAGCGCTTCATCGGCCGGGAAGTCGTCGGCATCGGGCCAGTCGGTCAGGTGCACGCTGTCCCCGCCCGTGAGACCGCGCCACACCTCTTCGGTCACGAGCGGCGCGAGCGGCGCGGCGACGCGCGCGAGCGTCTCGAGCACCGTGTAGAGCGTGTCGATCGCGTCGCGGTCGTCCCCCGCCCAGAAGCGCTCGCGGCTGCGGCGCACGTACCAGTTGGTGAGCACGTCGGCGAAGTCGCGCAGGGCCGCGGCGGCGAGGGGGCTGTCGAGCGCCTCGAGCTCGCTCGTGACGGTCGCCACGAGGTCGCGCGTCTTGGCGAGCAGGTAGCGGTCGAGCACGTGGGGTGAGTCGGTGCGCCAGCGGGCATCCTCGATCTCCCCGGCGTTCGCGTAGAGGCCGAAGAAGTAGTAGGTGCTCCACAGCGGCAGCAGGAACTGCCGCACCCCCTCACGGATGCCCTCCTCGGTGACGACGAGGTTGCCGCCGCGGATCACCGAGCTCGACATGAGGAACCAGCGCATGGCGTCGGCGCCGTCCCGCTCGAACACCTCGCCGACGTCGGGGTAGTTCTGCAGGCTCTTCGACATCTTCTGGCCGTCGTTGCCGAGCACGATGCCGTGGCTGATGACGCTGCTGAACGCGGGCCGGTCGAACAGCGCCGTCGCGAGCACGTGCATCGTGTAGAACCAGCCGCGCGTCTGCCCGATGTACTCCACGATGAAGTCGCTCGGGTTGTGGCTGTCGAACCAGTCGGCGTTCTCGAACGGGTAGTGCACTTGCGCGAACGGCATCGATCCGGAGTCGAACCACACGTCGAAGACGTCCTCGATGCGCCGCATGGTGGAGACGCCGCTCGGGTCGTCGGGGTTCGGCCGGGTCAGCTCGTCGATGAACGGCCGGTGCAGATCGACCTCGCCCGTTAAGTTGCGCGGCAGCGCGCCGAAGTCGGCTTCGAGCTCGGCGAGCGAGCCGTACACGTCGACGCGCGGGTGGTTCGGGTCGTCGCTCTTCCACACCGGGATCGGGCTGCCCCAGTAGCGGTTGCGGCTGATCGACCAGTCGCGCGCGCCCTCCAGCCACTTGCCGAACTGCCCGTGCTTGACGTTCTCGGGCACCCACGTGATCTTCTCGTTGAGCTCGATCGCCCGATCGCGAATGTCGGTGACCTTCACGAACCAGCTCGAGACGGCCTTGTAGATGAGCGGGTTGCGGCACCGCCAGCAGTGCGGGTAGCTGTGCTCGTAGCTGCGCTGCTGGAAGAGCCGGCCGAGCTCGCGCAGCGAGGCGGTGAGCGGCTTGTTGGCCTCGAACACCTGCAGCCCCGCGACATCCGGCACCGCCTGCAGGAACCGCCCGCCGTCATCGACGGAGATGATGATCGGGATGCCCGCTGCCGCGCACGTCGCCTGGTCGTCCTCGCCGTAGGCGGGCGCCTGGTGCACGATGCCCGTGCCCTCCCCCGTGGCCACGTAGTCGGCGACGAGGATCTGCCAGGCGTGCTGCGTGCCCCACTGCTCGGCGTCGGCGTAGTAGTCCCACAAGCGGTCGTACTGCACGCCGCCGAGCTCGGCACCGCCCACGGTGCGGGTGACGGCGGCCTGCGCCTCCGCGGCGTCGGCGTAGCCGAGCTCCTTGACGTAGGCGGGGATCGTGTCGGCGGCGAGGAGGAAGGTGCGAGCATCCGGCTCATCGCCCCCGCGCGGGATCACCGCGTAGGCGACCTCGGGGCCGACGGCGAGCGCGAGGTTCGTCGGCAGGGTCCACGGGGTCGTCGTCCAGGCGAGGGCCTCGACGCCCGTGAGGCCCAGCGCCTCGGCCCTCTCGCCCACGAGCGGGAAGGTCACCGTCACCGACTGGTCCTGGCGCATCTGGTAGACGTCGTCGTCCATGCGCAGCTCGTGGTTCGACAGCGGGGTCTCATCCCGCCAGCAGTAGGGCAGCACGCGGTAGCCCTCGTAGGCGAGCCCCTTCTCGTGCAGGGTCTTGAACGCCCACAGCACACTCTCCATGAACGTGATGTCGAGCGTCTTGTAGTCGTTGTCGAAGTCGACCCAGCGCGCCTGTCGCGTGACGTAGTTCTGCCACTCGTCGGTGTAGCGCAGCACGCTCTCGCGGGCCTTGCCGTTGAAGGCCTCGATGCCCATCTCTTCGATCTGCGACTTCTCGGTGATGCCGAGCTGCTTCATCGCCTCGAGCTCGGCGGGCAGCCCGTGGGTGTCCCACCCGAAGCGCCGGTGCACCTGCTTGCCGCGCATGGTCTGGAAGCGCGGGAAGACGTCTTTCGCGTACCCCGTCAGGAGGTGGCCGTAGTGCGGCAGGCCGTTGGCGAACGGCGGGCCGTCGTAGAAGACCCACTCGTCGCAGCCTTCGCGCTGGGCGATCGAGCGGCGGAAGGTGTCGTGCGTCGCCCAGTAGTCGAGCACCTCGTGCTCGAGCGCGGGGAAGCTCGGGGAGGCGACGACGGCGTTCTCGTCGCGGTGGAGGGGGTAGCCCATGGTGACTCCGGTCGTGTCGCGTGCACACTCACCGCGAGGACGACAGTGCCCGATGGGTCTGCCGCGGTACCACCCCGCTTGCCCTCATCACCTCGGTCTCGCTCGTCGCGCTCGCGCGAATCGCGGTACCGGATGCTCGGGCCCCTCATCTGCGGCTGTGACGGGCCTGCCCCGCTCGGGTCTAGTAGCCCACCTGGGGTGAGCGTTCTGCCGAGGACTCCCCGGTGATGGCCGGATCACTGTCGATGGCTCCATCGTAGGGCACCCGCGGAGCGCCGACAGCGAACACCCTCGCTCGGCACAGTGGCGCCGTCACGCGAGTGTCACGCTCCCGACATGCACGAGGGCGCACTCTGAGCATGCGCGGGGGGACTGCGCATTCTTTGCCGTTCGGGGGAACAGTGAACAGTACGAAGAACCGTCGATCGTCCACCATCGTGAGACTGCTCAGCATGACCGGAGTGGTACTGCTCGCTGGTGCTCTCCTGAGCGTCGTCGGGTCAAGCCCGCCCGCGTTCGCCGCGACGATCGCCCAGTGCAACGGCATCAACAACGACGGTGACGGCGTGGAGTGCGATGTCACCATCACGAACGAGTGGAACATGGAGACGAGCACCGGCAGCTCGACCGTCGTGACGCGCGTGTGCATCGGTGCCGCCGGCGTCGACTTCGGTGCTGGCGACTGCACGGTGACCACGGAGGAGAACCTCGCCGACGTCACGACCGTGGTCGACCAGTGCAACGGAACCGCCAACGGTGGCGGTAGCAATCTTCGGTGCTCGGTCACGATGACGAACACGATCATCGGAACGGGGACGCCGAATGCGCCCTCCGTCAATCAGTGCAACGACGCGTTCGACAGCCTTCCGCTCCCGGCGGGTTCGCTCTGCGACCCGGTCGAGGCGACGACCGACGCGACGATCGCGCAGTGCAACAACAGCATGAACGGCGGGACGCAGGTGAGCATGCAGTGCACCGTAGGTGTGTCCTCCGTGAGCACGGCGATGCCCGTCACGGTCGATCAGTGCAACGGCAGCGTCGAGGGCGGCGGCTCGCTCCTGGAGTGCTCGACGCAGATCACGACGCTGTTCGTGCCGGTCGATGAGGGAGACGATGGCACCGGCGGCGACAGCGGCTCGGGCGGCTCAGACTCCGATCTCTCCGACTCGGACGTCAGCACGCTCGCCGCGACGGGCGCCCTGCCCCTGCACGACACGCTCGGGGCGCTCGCGCTGCTTCTCGTGATCGGCGGCGGCGCCCTCCTGGCCGCGCGGCACCGGGAGGCTCGCAGGCTCGAGGGCTAGGGTCCGGTGCAGGGAAGGTCGTTCATGACCGGAATCGCACTGCATCTGCTGGGGTCGTTCGACGTGAGGACGGCGGACGGCGCCTCGATCACGACCACCGCGGGCGCTCAGCGCCTCATCGCCCTCCTCGCACTGCGGTCGCGCATCGTCTCTCGCGCCGCGATCGCCGGTGCGCTCTGGCCGGATGCGTCACGCTCGCTCGGGGCTGTGCGGCTGCGAGCCGTGCTCGCCCGGATCGACCCCCTGACGCGCACGGTGCTGCTCGTGACCGCGGGCGGCGTCGGCCTCGACCCTCAGTGCGCCGTGGACTACCGCTCTGCTCGGGCGCTCGCGGATCACGTGCTCGACAGCGCCGCCGAGACGACGACCGCGACGTCGGGCGAGACGCGGTCGACGATCGCCGCGCTCTGCCTCGAGCTGCTCCCCGACGTCTACGACGACTGGGCGCTCGAGGAGGCCGAGGAGTGGCGTCTCGTGAGGGCGGAGACCCTCGAGTCGCTCGTGGCCTCGCTCTCGCGCGACGCGCGACCGTCCCTGGCCATGCACGCCGCCCAGTCGGCGATCCGCAACGAACCGCTGCGCGAGACCGCGCACGTGGCTCTCGTGCGTCTTCACATCGCCGCCGGCAATCACGGCGAGGCTCTGCGGGCCTTCGGACGCTTCAGCGCGACCCTCGCCGACGCGGTCGACGTGGCCCCGAGCGATGCTTTCCGCGAGCTCATCGACGCTCTGCCCGGGGCGACCCCGCCGGGGCGCTGACCGCCGACGCGGACTGCCTCCCCGACTGGGGAATGAACCGGTCACCCGTTACGCTCGACTCCTTGTGACTGACAATTCTCGTGGCAAAGCGCCAACCACGTCCCCCTCGGTCACGGCCTCCTCCTCGGCAGCCGTGGCAGCACCCTCCGACCCCCGCATCGCGCGTCGCGCGCGCTGGGCATCCCTCGTCGGAACCTCCCTCGAGTCGTACGACTTCTACATCTACGCGTACTTCGCCGCGTTCTTCGTCGGGCCGCTCTTCTTCGACCCGCTCGGCGGCTTCGGCGGCACTCTCGCGGCGTTCCTCTCCATCGCGCTCGCCTTCGTCATCCGCCCGGTCGGCGCGATCCTCTTCGGCCACCTCGGCGACCGGCTCGGGCGCCGCACGACGCTCATCATCACGGTCACCCTCATGGGCGTCGCCACGGGCCTCATCGGCGTCCTGCCGACCTTCGAGCAGGCCGGCTGGTTCGGAGCGGTGCTGCTCGTGCTGCTGCGCCTCCTGCAGGGCATCTCCCTCGGCGGCGAGTGGGGCGGCGCGGTGCTCATCGCGACCGAGCACGAGTCGCGCACGAAGCGCGCCTTCGCCGCCGCCATGCCGCAGCTGGGCTCGCCGATCGGCTCGATCCTCTCCGCCACCGCCTTCATCTGGCTCACCCTCGCGCTCACCAACGAGCAGATCAGCGAGTGGGCGTGGCGGCTGCCGTTCCTCACGGCGATCCCGCTGCTGCTCGTCTCCCTCTACCTGCGCATCACCGTCACCGAGACGCCGGTGTTCCGGGCCGTCGCGGCGACCGAACGCCGACCGCGCGTGCCGATCGCCACGCTTCTGCGCGCTCAGCCGATCTCGATCATCGTCGCCGTGGGCGTAGCGCTGCTCGGCATCGGCTCGTACTCGCTCATGAACACGTACACGATCAACTACGGCGTGGCGCAGCTCGGCTTCGAGTACTACGAGCTGCTCATCGCCACGACGATCGGCGGGCTGCTGCAGCTCATCACCATCCCCCTGTTCGGCGCGTGGGCGACGCGCATCGGCTCGGGCACGGTCGTCGCCTGGGGCGCCCTCGGCACCCTCCTGGTCGCCTTCCCGCTCTACTACTTCCTGCAGTTCGCCGACTTCGGCGTGCTCGTGGCGATGATGATCATCGGCGGCATCCTGCCCACGATGAGCTGGGCGGCGCTCGGAGGCATCTACACCGAGATGTTCGACGAGCGGTACCGCTACTCGGCGCTCGGCTTCGCCTACTCGATCGCGGCCGTGATCTCGGGCTTCGTGCCCGCCCTCACGCTCACGATCGGCGAAGTCTCCGGCAACGCGTGGTGGCACCCGGGCATCGTGCTCGCGGCGATGTCGCTCATCACGCTCGTGAGCGCGCTCATCGCGGTGCGCATCCGCGTCGACAAGGACGAGGACGACCCCGCGGCGGATGCCCTCGCCGACGCCGAGCGCAGCTCGAGCTCGACGGCCGCCGCGGGCGGCTAGGTCCCGCTCAGCGACTCACCGACGTCGTCACGTGCACCGCGCCCGCGAGGGTGCGGTGCACGGGGCACTTGTCGGCGATGACCCGCAGCGACTCGACCTGCTCCTCGCTCAGGTCGCCCGCCATGGTGATCTCGCGGGCGATGTGCTCGAGCATGCTCGATCGCGAGCCTGACCCCGCGCCGGCGTCGCTCGCGCACTCGGCGCAGTCGTCGGCATGGCGCCGCTCGTGCCGCAGCGTCACCGTGACGCCCTCGAGCGGAATGCCCTTGCGGTCGGCGTACATGCGCATCGTCATGGACGTGCATGCCCCGAGCCCGGCGAGAACGAGGTCGTACGGGGAGGGCCCGGCGTCGTCGCCGATGGGCGCGGGCTCGTCGGCGAGGAACCGGTGGCTGCCCGCCGCGACCGACTGCGTGAACGCGCCCGACGTCGTGCTCGCTACGGTGACGGCGCCAGGCGGAGCGGCCGGCGCCTGCGCCTCGACATCAGCACGGGCATCCAGCGCATAGCGCGCCGCCCACGCCGCGATCATCGACGCCGCGAACGCCGAGTCGGCCGCGTCGGTGAGGAGGTGGTCGGCGCCGTCGAGCGCGACGAACGACTTCGGGTGCCGGGCCGCCTCGAAGATCTCACGGGCGTTGTCGATGCCCACGATCTCGTCGAGGGGCGCGTGCAGCACGAGCAGCGCGCGGTCGAGGCCAGCGATGCGCTCGTGCTGGCGCTGCCCCGCGAGGTCGTCGAGCAGCTGTCGGCGGATGCGGAAGGTACGGCCCGCGAGCTGCACCTCCGCCTCGCCATCCTCGGCGATGCTGTCGACCGCCGAGTCGAAGAGCGCCGTCACATGGGAGGGGTCGCTCGGAGCGCCGATCGTCGCCACCGCACGCACGCTCGACACGCGCTCGGCAGCGGCGATCACGGCCGCACCACCGAGGGAGTGGCCGATCAGAAGCGTGGGCGCGCGGTGCTCCCGCTCGAGGTACTCGGCCGCCGCCACGAGGTCGTCGACGTTGGAGGAGAAATTCGTGTTCGCGAAGTCGCCATCCGAGTCGCCCAGGCCCGTGAAGTCGAACCGCAGCACCGCGATGCCGCTGCCCGTGAGGGCGCGCGCGATACGAGAGGCGGCCTTCGAGTTCTTCGAGCAGGTGAAGCAGTGGGCGAACATCGCGTAGCCGCGCGGCTCTCCCTCCGGCACTTCGAGCCGCGCCGCGAGGTTGTGCCCCGCGGAGCCCGGGAACTCAACTGCGAGCATCATCGCCCGGCTGGCGGTACTCGGGGTTCGCGTCGAAGCCCCAGCGCTCGCCCTGCGACCACTGCTCGCGTACGTTGCCGTAGGCGGGGATGCCGCCGGCATCCTTCAGTCGCCGAGCCGTGTGCAGCAGGTTCCACGTCATGAACGTCGTGTTGCGGTTCGTGAAGTCGTTCTCCGGCCCGCCGGAGCCCTCGTCGAGGTAGCTCGGGCCCGGCCCGACCTCCCCGATCCACCCGGCGTCGGCGGCGGGCGGGATCGTGTAGCCGATGTGCTGCAGGGCGTACAGCGTCGACATGGCGGAGTGCTTGACGCCGTCCTCATTGCCCGTGACGAGCATCCCCGCCGTCTTGCCGTAGTAGACGTACTGGCCGCTCTCATTCGTCATGCCGCTCATGGCATACAGGCGCTCGACGAGTACGCGCAGTTGCGACGAGACCTCCCCCAGCCAGATCGGCGTGCCGACGACGAGGATGTCGGCGTCGCGCACGCGCGGCCACAGGTCGACCCACTCGTCGGCCTCCCAGCCGTGCTCGCGCATGTCGGGGTACACGCCCGGCGGCACGGTGTGATCGACGAGCCGCAGGCTGTCCACGCTCACACCCTGGCTGCGCATGAGCGCGATGCTGCGATCCATGAGCCCCTGCGTGTGGCTGAGCTGGGGGCTGCGCTTGAGGGTGCAGTTGACGTAGACGGCGCGAAGGTCACCGTAGTCAGCGGGCGGAGTCGTGAGGGCCGGGGGCTGCGAGGAGTCGGACATGCCTCGACGGTAGCCCCCAGCGCATCCCGATACCATGGGGTCACAACCCACACTCAGGCACCCTTGCCGCTGACACGGTGCCGCCTATAGCGAGACGAGACCTTTTCGATGAGCCCTGCATCCCTGCCCGACAAGCCCGCCCTCGAAGGTCTCGAAGCGAAGTGGGGTGACGTCTGGGAGCAGCAGGGCATCTACCGATTCGATCGGAATGCCGCCCTCGCGGCCGGCAAGGCTCAGGTCTACGCGATCGACACTCCGCCGCCGACCGCCTCCGGGTCTCTGCACATCGGCCACGTCTTCAGCTACACCCACATGGACCTCGCCGCGCGCTACCAGCGCATGCGCGGCCGGCACCTCTTCTACCCGATGGGCTGGGACGACAACGGTCTGCCCACCGAGCGCCGCGTGCAGAACTACTACGGCGTGCGCTGCGACCCGGCCCTCCCCTACGACGCCGACTTCACGCCGCCGTTCGAGGGCGGCGCCGGAGCGGCGTCCAAGGCCGCCGACCAGATCCCCATCAGCCGTCGCAACTTCATCGAGCTGTGCGAGCGCCTCACCGTCGAGGACGAGAAGCAGTTTGAAAACCTGTGGCGCACCCTTGGCCTCAGCGTCGACTGGACCCAGACCTACCGCACGATCGGCGACGCCGCCCAGCGTGCGGCCCAGCGCGCCTTCCTGCGCAACCTCGCACGCGGCGAGGCGTACCGCGCTGACGCGCCCACCCTGTGGGACGTGACGTTCCGCACCGCCGTCGCGCAGGCCGAGCTCGAAGACAAGGAGATGCCCGGGGCATTCCACCGGGTGTCGTTCGCGACGCCCGACGGCGGGTCGATCGACATCGAGACGACGCGCCCCGAGCTGATTCCCGCCTGTGTGGCCCTGGTCGCGCATCCCGATGATGAGCGCTACCAGCCGTACTTCGGCACGACCGTGACGACGCCGCTGTTCGGTGTCGAGGTTCCCGTGGTCGCGCACCGTCTCGCGCAGCAGGACAAGGGGTCGGGCATCGCCATGGTGTGCACGTTCGGCGACGTCACCGACGTCGTGTGGTGGCGCGAGCTCGACCTGCCGCTGCGCCCCATCCTCGGCAAGGACGGCCGCATTCTCGCCGAGCCGCCGCAGGGCATCGAGGGCGCCGCGGCGTCGATCTACGCGGAGCTCGCGGGCAAGACCGTCTTCAGCGCGAAGGCGCGCATCGTCGAGCTGCTCGCCGAGTCTGGCGACCTCAAGGGCGAGCCTCGCTCGATCAGCCACCCGGTCAAGTTCTTCGAGAAGGGCGACAAGCCCCTCGAGATCGTGACCACTCGCCAGTGGTACATCGCCAACGGTGCTCGTGACGAGCAGCTCGCCGAGCGCCTGCTCGAGCGTGGGCGCGAGGTCGCGTTCCACCCCGACCACATGCGCGTGCGCTACGAGAACTGGGTCGGCGGGCTCTCGGGCGACTGGCTCATCTCACGCCAGCGCTTCTTCGGCGTGCCGATTCCCGTCTGGTACCGCCTCGACGCCGACGGCGAGCAGACCGGCGACCCGATTGTGCCGACCGAGGACCAGCTGCCCGTCGACCCCTCCTCGATGCCCGCCCCCGGGTTCGAGGAGGCGCAGCGCGGCCAGCCGGACGGCTTCATCGGCGAGGTCGACATCATGGACACCTGGGCGACCTCGTCGCTGACCCCGCAGATCGCCGGCAAGTGGGAAGAGGATGCTGAGCTCTTCGACCTCGTCTTCCCCTACGACCTGCGCAGTCAGGGGCAGGACATCATCCGCACGTGGCTGTTCTCGACCGTGCTGCGCGCCGAGCTCGAGCACGGCACCGTGCCCTGGAAGCACGCGGGCATCTCGGGCTTCATCGTCGACCCCGACCGCAAGAAGATGTCGAAGTCGAAGGGCAACGTCGTCACCCCGGCCGCGATGCTCGACGACCACGGCAGCGATGCCGTGCGCTACTGGGCGGCCTCCTCGCGCCTCGGCACCGACGCCGCCTTCGACCCGCAGAACCCCAAGCAGATGAAGATCGGGCGCCGCCTCGCCATCAAGGTGCTCAATGCGGCCAAGTTCGTGCACTCCTTCGAGGCGCCGGGCGGCGCGGACGCGGAGGCTCTCGGCGCGAGCGCGATCACCGAGCCTCTCGACCGCGACATGCTCGCCTCACTCGCCGAGGTCGTGCGCGTCGCGACGAAAGCGCTCGACGAGTGCGACCACGCCCGAGCCCTCGACGTGGCCGAGCAGTTCTTCTGGACCTTCACCGACGACTACCTAGAGCTCGTCAAGGAGCGCGCGTACGGCGCGCAGGGCGCCGAGGGGCAGGCGAGCGCCGTCGCCGCGCTGCACCTCGCCATGGACGTCTTCGTGCGGCTCTTCGCGCCCGTGCTGCCGTTCGCCACCGAAGAGGTCTGGAGCTGGACCCACGACGGCAGCGTGCATGTCGCCGCCTGGCCGACCGCTGACGAGGTGAGCGACGAGGCGCCGAGCGGGCTGCTGCCGCTCGTCTCCGAGGCGCTCATCGGCATTCGTCGCGCGAAGACGGACGCCAAGGTGTCGCAGAAGACTCCCGTGACCCACGCGACTCTCGCGGCACCCATGCTGCTCGCTGAGGCGGCCGGCGACCTCAAGGCGGTCGGGCGCATCGACGTGCTCGACATCATGGAGGGCGACGCGATCGAGATCACCGCGATCGAGCTCGGCGAGGCGCCCGAGCGCGCCTGAGCGCGCGCCCGAGTGCGCGCGCCCGCCGAGGCGCCACGTGCTGTCCGCCAGACCGACAGTGTCGGGTGACACGCCGCAGTACGGCCGCGACACGCTGTCGTCGCGGCCGGAGTGTCGGGCTCGCAGACACCTGAGTGCGTCCCTATAGGCCAGGGGTATACTCGCGCCCCATGACTCGCGACGACCAGAGGATTTCGCTCATCGGCTCGGTGTCGCTCGGCACGGGCGTCATGATCGGGGCAGGCATTTTCGCCCTCGTCGGGCAGGTGGCCGAGATCTCGGGCGCGGTCTTCCCGTGGGTGTTTCTGGCCGCGGCCGTCTTCGTGGGGCTCAGCTCGCACGCGTACGCGCGATACTCCGCCGTCAACCCGACCTCCGGCGGCATCGCGATGCTGCTGCGCGCCGCCTACGGCAACGGCGTGGTCGCGGGGGCGTTCTCGCTCTTCATGTACGTGTCGATGGTCGTGGCGGAGAGTCTCATCGCCCGCACCTTCGGCACGTACCTGCTGCAACCGTTCGGTCTGCAGGACTCGGTGATTCTCGTGCCCCTCCTCGGCGTGCTGCTCATCGCGGCGACGGCCATCGCCAACATCGTGGGCAACCGGTTCGTCGAGCGCTCGGCCACCGCGACCGCCGTCATCAAGATCGTCGGCATCGCGACTCTCGCGATCGCGGGAATCATCGGCACCGTCGTGGCGTCGGGCGGGGGCGCGTCGAGCAGCGGGGAGACGACCGGCGGCGAAGGAGGCGGCGGTGCGACGAGCGACGCCGGCCTGCTCGGCATCGTCGCGGGTGTGGCGCTGTGCGTGCTCGCCTACAAGGGCTTCACAACCATCACCAACCACGGCGCCGAGCTGCGTGACCCGAAGAAGAACCTGCCCCGCTCGATCGTGCTCGCCATCGCGATCTGCGCGGGTCTCTACGCGCTCATCACCGTCGCCGTGGCCGCGAACCTCACCGTGCCCGAGATCGTCGAGGCGCGCGACTTCGCGCTCGCGCGCGCGGCCGACCCGCTGTTCGGGCAGGCCGGGGTCGCGCTCACCGTCGGCATTGCCGTGATCGCGACCGCCTCGGCGCTGCTCGCCAACCTCTTCTCGGTCTCGCGGCTCTTCGCCATGCTGCAGGACATGGGCCAGGCACCCCGCGGCAGCCGGTGGAAGGAGCAGCAGCCGCTGCTCATCACCGCGGGCCTCGCGATCGTCGTGACGGTGCTCTTCGACCTCGGGCAGATCGCCTCCCTCGGCGTGTTCCTGTATCTGACGATGGACATCGCCGTGCAGTGGGGGGTTCTGCGGCGTCTGCGGGGCGACACTGGTGCGCACGCCTGGCCCCTCGTGGCGACGATCGTGTTCGACGGCATCATCCTCGGCGCCTTCACGATCGTGACGATCGGGCGCGACCCGCTCACCCTGCTCGTCGCGAGCGTCATCGGCGCCGTGCTCTTCCTCAGTCAGTGGCTGGTCGTGCGACACGCTCGCGCCGAGTAGCCTGCGAGCATGAGCGCGAGCAGCATCACCATTCGACAGGCGAGTCCCGGCGACGCAGAGCGCTGGCGCGAGCTGTTCACCGCCTACGGCGTGTTCTACGAGACCGACTTCGACGATGGCGTGCTCGACGGGGTGTGGGCGTGGATACTCGACCCCGAGCATCCGGTCACGGCGTTCGTCGCGGAGGCAGACGGTACCGTCGTCGGCTTCGCGCACGTGCGCATGCAGCCCGACACGTTCCTCGCCGGGCCCGGCTGGTTTCTCGACGACCTCTTCGCCGACCCTGCCCACCGCGGCTCAGGGGTCGGCACGGCGCTGCTCGAGGCGGTCGCCGAGCACGCCGCAGCAAACGGGGGCGGAACGCTGCGCTGGATCACCGCCGCCGACAACGAGCGCGCGCAGCGGGTCTACGACCGACTCGCAACGCGCACGACGTGGGTCACCTACGAGCGGGAGACGAGCCGGTAGCATCGGGGGCGCCACCGCGACCCATCCGTACGCGAACCCCCGCTCGCGAGCACGTGCTCGCGAGCACCTGCTAGGAGGCCTGAGCCATGCAGCTCGGAACCCGCTGGGCGGTCGGCGCCGAACCGCCCGCACGCCTGAACCCTGACGTTCGCGCCGCCGTGCGCGCCGTGGAGGGCGAACTCTTCGGTCGAGACACGAGTCTGTGGCGCTGGACCCTCACGTGGTTGGAGGGGCGGCCCGTCGTCGAGCTGGACGATGGAACGGTCATCCGCCAGGGCCACGACGGCCTCGTCGAGATCACCGACGGCGTCACGCCCCGCTGAGGCGACTGCCTCGCTCGTGCCGCGATGCGGTGCCGCTAGTGTGCCGTTCTCCTACTGCGCTGCGCCGTAGCGGAACGGCGCCGCTGCGTGCTGACGCATCGATTCGGTGCGGATGCTGCGCGCCTGCTCCTCGTGGCTGCGACGCCGCACGGGGCGACGGCTCCACGCGACGAGCGCGAGCCCGGCGGAGAGCACGAGTCGGCGCATCATCGGCAGACGGCGGCGGGGCAGGCCGTACCCGCCCGCGGGGATGCTCATGGTGGTCATGGGGTCTCTTCTTCAGTAATCTCGTGCCCATCGAGCACGGGGAAGGCGAAATATTGCAGTTGGACGGGTCGAGAACCGACGACCCGTTGGCCGCGGTGCTCGCGGGCGAACTCGGTGATGAGCCCGACGATCCGCTCATTGAGCTCGCCGAGCTGCTCGGCGGTCACGTGAACGCTGGCCGACTGGAGGTTGGTGGCCTCCCGCCAGCGCGGGGGCAGCTCGGTCATGCCGCGCTCAACGATGTCGCGCACGCCGGCCTCGCGGTGATGCAACCACTCGCGCATGATGACGAGGCTGGCCTGGCGACCGGCCTCGCTCTCGTCGAGCTCGGGGCTGCCCATCTGGATGGCGCCGGGCACGCGCTCCCACCAGCGCTCGCGCGCGGTGCCGCGGTCGGCGACCTCGCGCACGTAGCCGTGCTTCTCGAGCTGCCGCAGGTGGTAGCTCGTCGACCCGCTGGATTCGCCGAGTCGCTCGCCGAGCCCGCTCGCCGTCTGCGCTCCATACGTGGAGAGCGCTTCGATGATCTGCACCCGCAGAGGGTGGGCGAGCGCCTTGAGACCATCGAGGTCGGCGATGCGAGTCTCGGGGTCGTGCGCGCTGGCTGTCATGCTGTCGACTCTAGCGATGCAAACGTTTCTTTGCAAGCACTTCTTTGCAAGCATCCCTTTGCACGTCGCCCGGCGCGGCGGGGCAGCGGGGCGGCGCGTCGGGGCGGCGGCGCGGGCGCCGTCAGGGGCGACGGCAGGCCCCAGGAGCGGCACGGATGCCCGGCTCTAGGCTGTCCGCATGACCAACCCGTTCTTCGCCCCCAGCACGCTCCCCTACCAGCTGCCGCCCTTCGCCGAGATCGAGGAGCGGCACTACGCCGAGGCGATCGAGGCGGGCATGGCCGAGCAGTTGCGCGAGATCCAGGCGATCACGATGAAGCGGGACATGCCGACGTTCGAGAACACGATGGTGCCGCTCGAGAGCAGCGGTCAGCTGCTCACGCGCGTGCTACGGGTCTTCTACAACCAGTCGAGCGCCGACTCGAGCGACGCCACGAACGCGCTCGAAGAGCAGTTCGCCCCGCTGCTCTCCGCCCACGAGGACGCCATCATGCTCGACGCGGCCCTCTACTGGCGCATCGCCCAGCTGCACGGGCAGCGCCACAAGCTGAGCCTCACTGACGAGCAGCGCTATCTCATCGAGCGCCACCACACGCGCATGACGCTCGCGGGCGCGGGCCTCGACGACGAGCAGAAGGCGCAGCTGAGCGCCCTCAACGGTCGACTCTCGAGCCTGACCACACAGTTCGAGAAGAACCTGCTCGCCGACACCAACGCGCTCGCGGTGCACGTCGCCACGCGCGAGGAGCTCGACGGCCTCAGCGAGGGAGAGATCTCGGCGGCTGAGGCCGCGGCACGTGACCGCGGGCTCGAGTCGGGCTACCTCATCTCCCTCGTGCTGCCGAGCGGGCATCCGTACCTGTCGTCCCTCACGAATCGTGACGTGCATGCCCGGATCATGCAGGCCTCGCGTGCTCGCGGCACCCGTGGCGGCGACCACGACAACCGCGAGGTTCTGCTCGAGATCGTGCGCCTGCGCGCGCAGCGAGCGCGACTGCTCGGCTTCGACAGCCACGCCGCGTTCGTCGCCGCCGACCAGACCGCCAAGACCCCCGAGAACGTCGCCGCCATGCTTGCGAAGCTGGCTCCCGCCGCAGCCCGCAACGCGCGCGCCGAGCAGGCCAAGCTCGAGGCCCTCGCCGGCCACCCCATCGAAGCGCACGACTGGCCGTACTGGAGCGAGAAGGTGCGCGCCGCCGAGTTCGACGTCGACACCGCGGCGCTGCGCCCGTACTTCGAAGCCGAGCGCGTGCTGCAGCGCGGCGTCTTCGCCGCCGCGACCGCCGTGTACGGCATCACCTTCACCGAGCGCGCTGACCTGGTGGGGTACCACCCCGACGTGCGCATCTTCGAGGTGCACAACGAGAACGGCAGCGAGCTGGGGCTCTACCTGCTCGACCTCTACACACGTGACAGCAAGCGCGGCGGCGCGTGGATGAACGAGCTCATCGGGCAGAACGAGCTGCTCGACCACCCGACGATCGTCGTCAACAACCTCAACGTGCCGAAGCCCGCCGCGGGCGAGCCCACGCTGCTCACGTTCGACGAGGTGAACACGTTCTTCCACGAGTTCGGGCACGCCCTGCACGGCCTCTTCGCCCACGTCACCTACCCGCACTTCACGGGCACCAACGTGTACCGCGACTTCGTCGAGTTCCCCAGCCAGGTCAACGAGATGTGGATGCTCTGGCCCGAGATCGTGGGCGACTACGCCGTGCACCACGTCACCGGCGAGCCGATCCCCGCGGAGACCCTGGACCGCATCCGGGCGAGCGAGACCTGGGGCGAAGGCTTCGCGACGTCCGAGTACCTCGCGGCGACCCTGCTCGACCAGGCGTGGCACCGGCTGAGCCCCGAGGAGGCGGAGGCCGTCACCGACGTCGCCGCCTTCGAAGCGGATGCCCTGGCTCGCGTCGGCCTCGACAACCCGGCCGTGCCCACGCGGTACTCGTCGACGTACTTCGCCCACACCTTCTCGGGCGGCTACGACGCCGGCTACTACAGCTACATCTGGAGCGAGGTGCTCGACGCCGACACGGTCGAGTGGTTCCGCGAGAACGGCGGGCTCACTCGGGCGAACGGCGACCGGTTCCGGCAGCACATCCTCGGCATCGGCGGCACGCGCGACCCGCTCGAGGCGTACCGCGAGTTCCGCGGCCGCGACGCCGTCATCGAGCCGCTGCTGCAGCGCCGCGGGCTCACCGAGTAGGGGCGCCGGAGCGCTTCTCTCCCGGCCGGGAACTCGTCACCTGCTCCGGAACAGGTGACGCGCGCCGGGGCGGGTGGGTTGGCGCACCTAGAACCAGATGCTGAGGTGCGGAGCGCGCGTCGTGCGGAAGAGCGCGTCGAGTCGGGCGGCCGAGCCGGGGCGCTCCTCGACGAGGCGCCCCGCCGCGCGCAACGACTCGACGGGCGCGCCGCCCAGCAGCACGGTGGCGAGCACGTCGACGCCGAGGCGCACGACGGCCGTCTCGGGTGCGGGGTCGGCCACGGCGGGGGTGACGGTGGCGGTTCCGTCGGTGCTCGAGGTGAGCATCCAGTCGCCGTGCGCGTAGCCGAGCGGGTCGTCGACGCGCAGCAGCACCGTGTCGGCGTGCGCGTATCGTCGGGCGGTCAGGCTCGCGGGCAGATCGAGGATGCGCAACCACAGGTGCTCGCTGCGCGCCGACGTGCGCACGGCGCGGGGGTTGGAGACCATCCACTGCACGGGCTCGTCGACGGGCCGCAGCAGTGCCGTGACCGTCGCGACGAGGTCGAGCTCGAGCGCGAAGCGCCACAGGGCGGCGTGCGCGTCGTCACTCGCCGCGCACAGGTAGTCGAGGCTGAGAGTGTGCGCCGTGTAGTCGTCGGGTTTCGCGGTGAGCGAGTACAGCGCGAAGCCCTGCGGCGTGCCGTGCTCGTCGTCGTATCGTGCGGCGCGCAGCTTGCTCGCGCGCGAGTTGCCCGCCGTGAGGCCGAGCATGCGCTGCCAGTAGTGCTCCCACCCGGGCACCTCGCCGGATTCGCGGCGGTGCGCACGCTCCGCGAGCTGCGGGGCGAGGGCGCGCAAGCTCGCGGGCGCCACCTGGTGCACGCGGCCGGTGGGGCGCGGGCCCGTCCACTGCAGGGCGCGCGTGTCGACGCTGTAGTCGGCCGCCCACGTGGCGGGCCCGAAGCCCCAGCGGCCGTAGATCGTCGCCTCCGAGACGGTGAGCATCGCGAGCGGCAGACCCGCACTCGCGGCGGCTCGCAGCTCCCCCTCGAGCAGAGCGCGCGCGATGCCGCGGCGGCGGTGCGTCGGCGCGACCGTCACGGCGCTGATCGCCCAGCCCTCGATGCTCGCACCCGCGCTCGCGCCCTCACGCCCCGCGCCCAGGCTCAGGGATGACCGCCAGGAGCCCACCGTGCCGACCGGTGTTGCCGGGTCGGCGCTGGACGGGTCCCACACCCCGATGCTGCGCGCGAAGGCGAGCCCCTCGCGGTGCTCGGCCAGCTGCTCCTCGGTGAGCGCCTCGGCGTGGAAGCCGCGCTGGTCGGCCTGCAGCCAGGCATCGAACAGCGCTGCATCCTGCTCGTCGACGAACGCGTAGCGCAACCCTTCGGCCGCGAGCGCCTCGCGCGACCGCTCGTCGAGGGGCAGCGCACTGTGCTGCGTCGTCACGAGTCGACGCTCTCGAGGCCCCGCCGCAGGGCGTCGAGCGCGACCGCGTCGGGGTCGCTCCCCTGCTGCGCCGCGCGCGAGCGCACCGCCTCGGCGAGGTCGGCCGGCACCTCGAGACGCAGGGTCGCTGCAGCCTGGTGCGCCCCTGCGGCGCCCTGCGGCTCTGCCGCGCTGGGCGTCGAGGGCCCCGCACCATCGCGCAGGAAGAGCGCGAGCACGGGCACGACGACCGTCCCGAGCACGTCGAGGATCGCGATGACGCCGAACACGCGCCAATACAGGTCGGCAGCGTCCTCGCCGGGGAACTCGCCGTCGGTCAGGATCGGCAGGATGAGCATGACCGCGACGACGGCGATCGCGACGAGCGTGGCCGCAAGCCCCCACCGGATGGCGGCCCGGCGGCGCCCGGCGAGCAGCAGGAGCAGATTCGCGTGCGCGAAACTCACGGCGAGGATGCCGGCAGCGGCGAAGATCTTCAGCCAGTCCAGACCGCCGTCTTGCGCATCCCAGTCGCGCCAAACGAGCACGAGACCCGTCACGAGGGCGACACCGCTCGCGAGCAATCCGCTCACTCCCACGATGCGCATCGCCCGGTCGGCGATCGCCAGGTGGCACAGCGCCGTGATCGAGAACGCCCCGAACAGCACCGTGGTGAGCAGGATCTTGCCCTGCGTCTCGCCGAAGTCGCCACCCAGGAGGGCGATGATGCCGACAAGGGCGGCACCGGAGAACGAGATGATGATGCCGTAAATGGCCCCCTTGCGGGCACCGCTCACGAGCGGGTCACGGGCGTGCTTGGCGGTCTCGGTCGACACGGTGGCTCCTTCGTGCAGGTGCGGATGCCCGGCTCGCGGGCGACCCCGACCCTACTCCTGCGGCCCAACGTCGTGCACGGTGTCGTCGTGCAGGGTCTCGTCGGGCACCCGTCGCGGCCGAGTCACAATCAGCACGACCGCGCCGACGACGAGCCCCCAGAACGCGCTGCCGATGCCGAGCACGACGACGCCCGACGCGACGACGATGAGCGTCACGGCGGCCGTCAGCCGCGTCTCCGGCGCCTCGAACGCGCTCACCAGGCCCGTCGTGAAGGCGCCCAGCAGGGCGAGCCCCGCGACGGCGATGATGAGGATCGGAGGGGCGGCCGCGACGAGCGCCGTCGCGACGCCCGCGCCGAGCCCGAGCAGCACGTAGGTCGCGCCGCCCGCGACCGGCGCCACCCAGCGTCGGGCGGGGTCGGGGTGCGAGTCGGGGCCCGCCATGAGCGCGGCCGTGAGAGCCGCCAGGTTGAGCGCGAACCCGCCGAACGGCGCGCTCACCGCCGTCGCGAGACCGCTCGACGCCAGAACCCGCCGCGCGGGCACGTCGCGGTAGCCGAGCGTCGTCAGCACCGCGAAACCCGGCACGTTCTGCCCCGCCATCGTGACGATGTACAGGGGAACTCCGAGCGAGACAATCACGAGCGGGTCGAACGCCGGCATCGTGAGGGTGAAGCCCGGCGAGAGGGTTGCGCCGAGCATCCAGTCGCTGCCCGCCGAGACGACCACGCCGATGATCGCGACGAGCATCGCCGCCGGCACCGCCCACCGCGTCGCCCAGCGCACGAGAAGCAGCCACACGACGATGACCGGGGCTGCGAGCAGGGGCTCTTCGATGACCGCCGTCACGGGCGCGATGCAGATGGGGAACAGGATGCCCGCGAGCATCGCCCCCGCGAGCGGCATAGGAATGCGCGTCATGGCACGGCCGAGCCAGCCCCACAGGCCGCTCACGAGGATGAGCACGCCGCACACGATGAAGGCGCCGATCGCCGCTCCATAGGACCCGGTCGAGCCCTCGGCCGCGACGAGCAGGGCCGCGCCGGGCGTCGACCACGCGAAGCTCAGGGGCAGGCGGGAGCGCCACGAGAGGATGCCCGCGAGCAGTGCCTGCGCGATGCACAGTGCGAGCAGGCCGCTCGCCGCCTCCTCGGGCGTCGCACCGACCGCGAGCAGCCCCGCGATGACGAGCGCGAAGGAGCTCGCGAACCCCGTGAGCGCGCCGATGACCCCGGCGATGATCGGCTGCAGCACGCCGTCGAGCCTAGCGTCGCGGACGTGGGCACCCTCGCTCGCTGACTCCGGCCGATCTCCACAACTCAGGAGATCGTGCGCGCGCAGCCGCGCGACACGCCGTCGGAGGGCCGCATGAGCCTGTAGCGGAGCACGGACTCCTGAATTGTGGAGATGCTTGGCCGCGCGCGACCGTGGGCGGGCTCAGCGCACGCGGCACGGCGGCTCGGCGCGACCAGAGGTGCGCTCAGCGCGCGGGGTACCAGTGCCGCACGTGCTGGCGGTCGGCGCGGGCCTGCCAGAACTCGACCTCGGAGGGCTGCAGGGCCCACGCGGCCCAGTCGTGGTTGTGCGGCTCGGTGACGGCGGGTCGGGCGGCCCAGTCGGCGGCGGCGACCTCGCTGGGCAGCTCTTCGACCTCGCCGGTCACGCGCACCTGTCGCCCCCGCTGCGGCCAGTAGAAGGTCAACGCGGCGTAGGGGTTGGCGGCCAGGTCGATGCCCTTGCGTGTGGACCGTGCGCCCGCGAACACCCACTGGCCTTCGCTGAGGTCTTTGAGGATGAGGGTGCGCGCCGTGACGTGGCCCGTGGGCCCGGCCGTGGAGAGCGTGCACGCGTGCGGCTGGTGCACGCCGAAGTGCAGGGCCTCGTCGAGCCACTCGAGGAACAGGTCCTCGGCCGAGGCCGGCGCCCGCGTCGGGTCGAAGATCGGCACGTCGTCGGGAAAGTCGGGCAGGGCCCGCAACCGGTCGCGCAACGAGTCGCTCATGGCGTCAGAGTAGCCGCGCCACCTGCGAACTACGCCGACTTCTCGCGGCGCTGCGCCGCCCGGCGCGGCACGATCGTCGGCGCCGCGTTCTCCATGACCGCCTCGCGCGTCACGACGACACGACCGACCTCGTCGCTCGAAGGCACCTCGAACATGATCGGCCCCAGCACCTCTTCGAGGATCGCCCGAAGCCCGCGCGCGCCGGTCTGCCGCAGCACGGCGAGGTCGGCGATCGCGTCGAGCGCGTCTGGGGCGAACTCGAGCTCGACGCCGTCGATCTCGAACATGCGCTGGTACTGCCGCACGAGAGCGTTCTTCGGTGCGGTGAGAATCTCGATGAGCGCCGTGCGGTCGAGCGGCGTGACCGTCGTGACGACGGGCAGACGGCCGATGAACTCGGGGATGAGGCCGAACTTGTGCAGGTCTTCCGGCAGAACCTCGCTGAAGAGGTTCTTCTCCTCCGCCTTGTCGTGCAGCGGGGCGCCGAAGCCGATGCCGCGCTTGCCCGCGCGCTGACTGATGATGTCTTCCAGCCCCGCGAAAGCACCGGCGACGATGAACAGCACATTCGTCGTGTCGATCTGAATGAACTCCTGGTGCGGATGCTTGCGCCCGCCCTGCGGGGGAACGCTCGCGACCGTGCCCTCCAAGATCTTGAGCAGCGCCTGCTGCACGCCCTCACCGGAGACGTCGCGCGTGATCGACGGGTTCTCGGCCTTGCGGGCGATCTTGTCGACCTCGTCGATGTAGATGATGCCCGTCTCGGCGCGCTTGACGTCGAAGTCGGCGGCCTGCAGGAGCTTGAGGAGGATGTTCTCGACGTCTTCACCGACATAGCCCGCTTCGGTGAGCGCCGTAGCGTCGGCGACGGCGAACGGCACGTTGAGGCGCTTCGCGAGCGTCTGCGCGAGATAGGTCTTGCCGCACCCGGTGGGGCCGATGAGCAGAATGTTGCTCTTCGCGATCTCCACCTCGTCGGCGAGCTGGTCCGCCGAGGTGAGCGACTGACCGGCGCGGATGCGCTTGTAGTGGTTGTACACGGCGACGGAGAGCGAGCGCTTGGCCGCCTCCTGCCCGATCACGTACTCGCCGAGGAAGTCGTAGATCTCACGGGGCTTCGGCAGCTCGAACTCGGCCGCCTCGTTCTCGTTCGACTCGGCGAGACGCTCCTCGATGATCTCGTTGCACAGCTCGACGCACTCGTCGCAGATGTACACGCCGGGGCCGGCGATGAGCTGCTGCACCTGCTTCTGGCTCTTTCCGCAGAAGGAGCACTTCAGCAGGTCGGCGCTTTCTCCGATGCGGGCCACGGGGCCCCCCTTCCGTGCGTACGTGCATCGAGCCTAACCCTCGGCACCGACGATGTGCGCGCACCTCTCCCCGCCCGGGTGTCGCGCCCCGCCAGACCGACCCGGAAGTCGACCCCGAGCCCGACCCGTCGCCGCGCCCCCGGCCTCCGAATGCTGAGCAGAGCCACAAGCCTCGTCACCTAGTCTGGAGCCGTCATGAGCACCCACGATCGTCTCGCCGCGCGACGCAGTCGCGTGGCCGCGTCGTGGCTCGTCGGCGTCGTCGCGACGGTCATCGCCGGCGCCGCGCACGCTCTCGGCGGGGGCGGCACGCCGTCGACCGCCGCTCTCGCCACGGCACTCGTGGTGTCCGGCCTGGTGGGCATGTTCGTGATCGGTGCGCGACCTTCGAGCCCGCGCATCCTCATCGGGGTCGCGATCGATCAGGCGATCTTCCACAGCCTGTTCTCGTTCTTCGCCGGCGCTGCCGCCGGCACAGGCGTGGCCAGCTCAGCCAGCGCCCACGCCGCGCACACCGCACCCCTCTCCCTCGCGAGCCCCGCGGTCGCCACGCACGGTGCGGCAAGCCTGCCGATGGCGCTCACCCACGTCGCGGCCGGCGCGGTCGCCTTCCTGCTCGTACGCTTCGGCCTCGACGCGATCACCCGCGTCGTGCGCTCGCTGGCCCTGCGGGTCGCCGCCCTGCTGCGGGATGCTCCCGCCGCCGTGCCGCTGCCCCGCACGCCGCGCCTCGCCCCCGCGGCACTCGTGCTGCCCCGCCTCGGCGGCATCCTTCAGTGCCTCGAACTGCGGCGCGGACCGCCCGCCCTCGCCGCCGTCTAGCGCGGCACCCTCCGCAGACACTCCTTCCGGCGCCTGACCCGCTCACTGCTGTGCCGTCGAGCACATCCGAGCGCGCGCCCACTCACTCTCAGACACTTTCTCTCAGACAAGGACCCACCATGAAGAACCGCACCCGCATCACCGCCGCCGCACTCGCGGGCGGCCTGCTCGCCCTCGCCGCACCGGTCGCCGCCCAGGCGCACGTCTCGGCGACCGCCACGAGCGACGCCGCCGGCTCCTACACCGTCGTCACCTTCTCGGTGCCGCACGGCTGCGAGGGATCGCCCACGCAGGTCGTGACGATCGACATTCCCGAGTCGATCCCGAGCGTCACGCCGAGCATCAACCCGCTGTGGAGCGTCGAAAAGGTCATGGTGCCGCTCGACGAGCCGCTCGAGGCGGCCGAAGGCGCCGAGCCGGTCACGGAGCGCATCGGCCAGATCGTCTACACCTCGACGACGGGCGGCCTGGAGGACGGCTTCCGCGACGCGTTCGAGCTCTCCCTGCGGCTGCCCGACGGGGAGGCCGGCGACACGGTCGAGTTCCCGGTCACGCAGACGTGCGACGAGGGCACTGCTGTGTGGGAGGGCGAGGATGCTCCGCTCGTGACCCTTGCCGCCTCCACGGGCGACGCCCACGGCGGCAGCCACAGCGACGCGGAGGAGACGACCGCGGAGACCGCGGGAACGGAGTCGGAGGCTGTCGCGAGCACCACGCAGCCCGACGTGCTCGCCCGCGTGCTCGGCGCCCTCGGCATCCTCATCGGCGCCGGCGGCATCACCGCGGCGATCCTCACCCGCCGCACCGCGCGCACGACCGCGGGGCAGTAGACGATGCGCCGCGCTTCCGCTCCCCTGGCATCTCTCGGGCTGGGCCTCGCCCTCGTGGCGGGGTCCGCCCTGCCCGCCTCAGCCCACAACGCCGTCGTGTCGACGACGCCCGAGGAGGGCGAGACCCTCACCGAGGTTCCCGAGTTCTTCGTCGTGACGACGAACGAGGCGATGCTCGACGTGGGAGGCGAGGGCGCGGGGTTCGCGATCCAGGTGACCGACGGCAGCGGGCTCTTCTACGGCGACGGCTGCGTCGACGTGGGCGGCCCGTCGATGTCGACACCTGCGGCGCTCGGCGAGGCCGGGGACTACACGATGGCCTTCCAGTACGTCTCGGCCGACGGCCACACTCTGTCCGACACGCTCGAGTTCCGCTACGAGCCCGCAGCGGGCGCGGAGGCGAGCGCCGGCTCGCCCGTGCCGCCCACGTGCGGCGAGGAGCCCGCGGCGGCGAGCGGCGGCGAGGACCCGGCAACCGGCGACGAGTCGGCCGCCGTGCTCGGCACGGTCGCCGTCATCGGCGGCGTGATCGTGCTGCTCGCGGTCGGCGCAGGCGTCGCCGTGTGGCTGGCGCGTCGCCGGCGCGGCTGACTGAGCCGCAGAACGAGGCGAGCCCCGCATCCCGAAATATCCAGGGATGCGGGGCCCGCGCTCGTGGCGACGCCTCGTTACGAGGCGAGGGCCGGCTGGTTCTTGCGGCTCGTGAGCACCTGGTCGATGAGACCGTACTCGAGCGCCTCCTGCGCGATGAGGATCTTGTCGCGGTCGATGTCCTTGTTGACCTCTTCGACCGTCTTGTTGGAGTGCTTCGAGAGCGTCTCCTCCAGCCACTCGCGCAGGCGGGCGATCTCGCGCGCCTGAATCTCGATGTCGCTCGCCTGGCCGCGGCCGGCGTCGCCCGTTGCAGGCTGGTGGATGAGCACGCGCGCGTTGGGCAGAGCGAGGCGCTTGCCCGGTGAGCCCGCCGCGAGCAGCACGGCCGCGGCCGAGGCGGCCTGACCGAGCACGACCGTCTGGATCTCCGGGCGGATGTACTGCATCGTGTCGTAGATCGCCGTCATGGCCGTGAACGAGCCGCCGGGGCTGTTGATGTACATGACGATGTCGCGGTCGGGGTCCTGAGACTCGAGCACGAGCAGCTGCGCCATGACATCGTCGGCCGACGCGTCGTCGACCTGCACGCCGAGGAAGATGATGCGGTCCTCGAAGAGCTTCGCGTACGGGTCCTGCCGCTTGTAGCCGTAGGCGGTGCGCTCCTCGAAGCTGGGGAGGATGTAGCGGCTGCTCGGCATGGCGGGCTGGCCTGCGGAGAAAGTGGGCGTGTCCATGGTGTCCGTATCCGTCCTTTACTTGCCGTGCTCGGTGCCGCCGCCGCCGACGACGTCGCTCGCGGAGGAGCGGATGTGGTCGACGAAGCCGTACTCGAGGGCCTGCTGCGCGCTGAACCAGCGGTCGCGGTCGCCGTCCTTGTTGATCTGCTCGACCGTCTTGCCGGTCTGCTCGGCGGTGATCTCGGCGAGGCGCGTCTTCATGTCGTTGATGAGCTGCGCCTGCGTCTGGATGTCGCTCGAGGTGCCGCCGAAGCCGCCGTGCGGCTGGTGCAGCAGCACGCGCGCGTTGGGCGTGATGTACCGCTTGCCCTTCGTGCCGGAGGTCAGCAGCAGCTGGCCCATCGACGCGGCCATGCCGATGCCGACGGTGACGATGTCGTTGGGAACGAACTGCATCGTGTCGTAGATCGCCATGCCCGCGGTGACCGAGCCGCCGGGCGAGTTGATGTAGAGGTAGATGTCTTTGTCAGGGTCCTCCGCGGCGAGCAAGAGCAGCTTCGCGGCGATCTCGTTGGCATTCTCATCGCGCACCTCTGACCCGAGCCAGATGATGCGGTCTTTGAGCAGTCGGTCAAAAACACTGTTGGGCAGTGTCGGTTCGGCCATGTGGGGAGCTCCTGTTCGTCTCGTGCTTCGAATCTACGCGAGGCGGCCCGCCGCATCCGTCATGTTCGCCGTGGGCAGAGAGCGGCGCGCCTGCGCCGGGTTCGGGATGCACGAGGGGCCCGGCACCTGCGGCGCCGAGCCCCTCGTGACCGCGCTGCGCGCGGAGGTGACTACTAGTGGTCGTGCCCCTCGTGGTCGTCGCCGCTCTCGGCGACGGGCGCGGTCGCGGCCGCCGTGAATGCGGTCAGATCGACGGGCTTGCCCTTCGAGTCGACGACGCTGACCTTGCTGAGGGCGACGGAGAGCGCCTTCGAGCGGGCGACCTCGCCGACCATGCCGGGGATCTGCCCGTTCTGGTCGAGGATCTTGATGAACTCGCCGGGCTCCATGTTGTACTGCTGCGCACCCTGGATGAGGTACTGGGTGAGCTCGTCCTGGCTGACCTTGACCTCCTCCTTCTCGGCGAGAGCGTCGAGGAAGATCTGGTTGCGGAACGTCGTCGTCGTCGACTCGGTGACCTCGGCGCGGTGCGCGTCGTCCTCGAGGCGGTCCTCGTTCTCGAGGTGGCGGTGCACTTCGCCCTCGATGAGCGAGTCCGGAACGGGAATCTCGACCTGCTCGAGCATCGCCGCGAGCAGCTTGTCGCGTGCCTCAGCACCCTGGCCGAACGACTTCTGCTGGGCGAGCTGCGTGCGCAGGTCATCCTTCATCTCGCCGATCGTGTCGAACTGGCTCGCGATCTGCGCGAAGTCATCGTCAGCCTCGGGAAGCTCGCGCTCCTTCACCGACTGGATGGTGACCTCGATCTGCGCCATCTTGCCTTCGTGCTCGCCGCCGAGCAGCTTCGACTCGAACGTGGTCGTCTCGCCCGCGGTGAGCGACTCGACGGCCTCGTCGATGCCCTCGATGAGCTCGCCCGAGCCCACCTCGTAGGAGATGGAGCTGGCGGTGTCGACCGTGTTGCCCTCGACGCTCGCGACGAGGTCGAGCTGCACGAAGTCGCCGGTCGTCGCCGGGCGGTCCACGGTCACGAGCGTGCCGAAGCGGCTGCGCAGGTTCTGCAGCTCCTCCTCGACCTCCTCGTCGCTGACTTCGGTCGCCTCGACCTCGATCGTCATGCCGTCATAGGCGGGGATGTCGAACTCGGGCCGCACGTCGACCTCGACCTCGACCTGCAGGTCGCCGGAGAAGTCCTTCTCGCTCGGCCACTCCTTCACGTCGGCGCTCGGGCGGCCGAGGGCCCGCAAGCCCTGCTCGGCGATCGCGTCGCGGTAGAACTTGTCGAGACCCTCGCTGACAGCGTGGTTGAGCACCTCACCACGACCGACGCGCTGGTCGATGATGGGCGGCGGCACCTTCCCCTTGCGGAAGCCGGGAATCGTCACCGACTCGGCGATGTGCTTATAGGCGTGCTCGATGCTCGGCTTCAGCTCTTCCGGTGTCACCGTGATGGCGAGCTTGACGCGGGTGGGGCTGAGCTTCGTGGCCGTGGACTGAACCAAAAGGATCTCCTGAATGTGTGGACGTCATGTGGGCGTCGTGCGGGCGTGGTCGGGGCGACAGGATTTGAACCTGCGGCCTCCCGCTCCCAAAGCGGGCGCTCTACCAAGCTGAGCTACGCCCCGCGACCGTGACCGTGACCAAGCGCGTCACGACGCAGGTCGCTACGAAAAATGGCCTCGGCAAGTCTAGCCGAGTAGTGGAGGGCTACCGCCGAGCGCTGGGTCGCATGCGTTACGCTGGGCACCAGATACCGAAATACTGGCGGAAACCTGCCAATCTCGGGGCTGTAGCTTAGTGGTAAAGCCTCTGTCTTCCAAACAGATGATGCGAGTTCGATTCTCGTCAGCCCCTCCATCACCAGCCGGCGAAACGCTGGCTAGTCGCGGGTCCAGTTTGCGGTCAGCACCTGGCCGTCGGACTCCTCGGTCGTCGTCGTCGCGAGCGTGTCGACCTGGCAGTCGACCTCGAGGCTGCCACTCCAGGCATCGGTCGCGATCTCGCGCGCCTCGACCTGCACCGACTGACCGTCGATCTCCGCACTGACGGTCGTCGTGAAGTCCTCGCCGGAGGGGTCCATCGCGAAGAGCGTGTCGCCCGACGCGGTCCATGTGCCGCCCTCGACCCCGTCGAAGACGATCTGCACGTCGGCATCCGCGCCGTTGCCCACGACGCGAGCGTCCATCGTGTGCTCGTCGGCGCGCATCTCGTAGGCGCCGTCTGCCGACCAGTCGAGCACCATCTCGCCCGAGAACGTCGCCGTGCCGCCCGCGAACTCCGGCAGCGACATGACCTCGGCGCCCCACGCCTCGTTGTCGAGAGTCCACGTGCCCACGAGGCAGCCCTCTGCGCGGGCCTGCGGATCGGACTCGTCGAGCCAGTCGGGGCTCGACTCCGCGTCGTCGGTCCCGCCGTTCGAGTCGTCGGGAGTCACGAGCGGTTCGCCGTCCGTGCCGTCGCCGCCCACCCCCGGGCCGACAGGGAAGCACCCGGCGAGGGACGCGATCATCACCCCGCTCAGGAGAGCTGCTGCCGTGGTCGCGCGGCCTCGCCGCGTGCGTCGCGTCGTCATCGAACGTCACCTCAGTCGTCGTATCGCGGCCCTGAACCGGACACGCTAGCAAGGCCGTGCACGGGATGCACGGCCTTGCTGCGACGGATAGCGATGAGTGACCGAAGCCCGCGCGACTACTGCTCGGCGGGTGCAGGCTCGATGATGCCAGGCTCGATCATGCCCGGGTCGATCGGCTCGGGCAGGGCGATGACACCCTCCACGAGAGACACGACCGCGTTCCACCAGCCCTCCGGCTGCTGCATCGCGTAGCCCGGGACGAGCCAGGCGTTGCCCTCGGCATCCCACAGCAGCAGCAGCGTCGCCTCCGCGTCCTCGACCGTCACGGTGACCGTCTCGGGCTCGGGCAGCGGCTCGGGTAGGGGCTCCGGCTCGGTCGGGATCGGCTCGCCCTCGCCCGGCTCGATCGGTTCGGCCGGCACCGGCTCGCCCACTCCTGGTTCGCCCGGCTCGGAGCCCTCAGGCGACGAGACGGGAGCATCCGCCCCGCCGTCGATCGCGTCGCGCGCGACGCCCGATTCGGCCGCCAGGATGCTGTAGCCGCCCTGGTAGTCGGGGCCGGCGGCGCCGAACCAGCGCCAGTCGCTCAAGCGGTCGACCGCCGCGACCGCCGACACCGTGTCGAAGGTGCCGCGCTCGACGACCTCGATCGCGTGACCGTACGCCCACACGAGCTCACCGGTCTGCGCCGACCACGCGATGCCCCAGTCGAGCGCCGTCGCGACGCCGTCGACCGTCAGGTAGGCGCTCGCCATCGTCTGGTAGGGGTCGACCGTGACGGTGATGTCGCCCGGCGCGACCTCGAGACCCGTCGCCGTGAAGGCCTCGTGCGCGAGCGAGCGCGCCTCCGCCTCGCCGGGTGCGAGCGAATCCTCGAGCCGCGGCTCGACGAACTCGGTCTCGTCGTCACGAGTCACCTGCGGGTAGCCGCCCGGGTTGCTGAACCACCAGTTGGCCGTGCCCACCCACGAGATCGTCACCGACGGCGCCGAGCCGTCCTCCGGCCCGACCACGTAGCTCGGGTACTGCTCGTCGAAGTACTCGGTGCGCTCCGCGGCACCCTCGACGCCGTAGCGCGCCGAGACGTCAGCGAGCACGCTCTCGGGGCTGCCGGTGCGCTGCAGGGCGTACACCGAACCGCGCCCGCCGCTCGTGGAGAGCCCGTCGCCCGGCAGGTACTCGTAGTCGATCCACTGCGCGATGCGCAGGTCGGCGTCGGCCGACTCCGATGCTGCCGAGAGCGCGCTCGCGGTGCCCGTGCCTGCCGCGGTGAAGAGCGGCTGCGGCGCGAACGGATTCGCGACGACGAGGGCGCCGACCGCGACGGCGGCGACCGCCGAGACGGAGAGGCTCGCGGCGCGCGTCACCCGCCCGTGGTTCACGAGGCGCGGCGCGCGCCGGTCAGCTGCGCCGTGCACCACGTCAGGGGACAGGTCAGGCGACACGTCGGTGCTGTTCTCGCTCGCGAAGGAGCGGCGCAGACGCTGCGACAGGTTCTCAGAAGAATCGTTCATACCTGGTTTATGTCGCGGCGCCGATGGATCTTTCACCGCGCGGCGCAGTCAGGCAGGGTCAGAATCGCCGGATGCGCCCAGCGCCGCTACGAGCGACTTCTTCGCGCGATGCAGCCGTACGCTCACGGCGTTCGGCGTGACCCCGAGCGCGACCGCCGCCTCCGCGACCGCGAGGTCGTCGAGCACGACGAGGGCGAGCACCTCGCGCTCCGTCGCGCTCAGCGTGGCCCACGCCGAGGCGAGCGCCGGGTCCCCGTCGAGGGCTGCGTCGGCGGCCGGTGCGGAGTCGGGCACGGCGAACCAGCCGAGCACCGAAGCTCGTGCGGCGAGGCGGCGCCGATGGTTCGCCACGAGGTAGCCGGCGATGCGGTACAGCCAGGGCAGCTCCTCCCCCGCCGCGACGGAGTCGCGCTTGCGCCAGGCGACCGCGAAGACGTCCGCGGCGAGATCGTCGACATCATCGCGCGCGACGCGGCGCCGCAGGTAGGCGCTCACGGCGGGAAGGTACTGCTCGTAGAGCGCGGCGAAGTGCGCCCGGCTGACCGTCATGCCGCCATTCTGACGACCCTGCGCTCCCGGGCGCGACCCAACGTTTTTCGCGTGTCGATCGTCTGCGGCTCCCCCGCGTGGGGCACGCACCCCTCCTCGGGGCGCGCTGCGCGCTGGGGAGGGGTCTGCTGGTGCGGGGCGTGGTGCCAGTACGGTGTGCGTATGAGCGACTCCGGTGGCGGCGGCGCACGCCCCGACAGGTTCTGGGCCGGCACGATGCGGTTTCCGCGCACGCCCGCCGACCTGCGGTCGACCACGACGTGCCCCGCGTGCTTCGCCGTGCTGCGCAGCACGACGTGCGGCACGTGCGGCCTCGACCTCACCCACCCGGCGACGGCCGAGCTCGCCGCGCTGTCGACGCGCATCGCCGATGATCTGGATGCTCGCGCCGACCTCGTCGGACGCATCCGACGCGAGACGGCGCAGCGCGCAGCGGCGGGGCCGGCCGAGGTCGCACCGCCGGTCGCAGCGCCGGCTCCGGCTGCCATGAGCACGGCGCCCGCGGCGTCGGCCGTGGAACCGGCACCGACCCCGGCCCCGGCACCCGGCAGCCCCGCGACCCTGCCCACGCCCACGCCCGCCCCGACCGCGCACGACGGGAAGCGCCGCTCGAGCATCCAGATCGCGCTCGTCGTCGTCGGTATCTCGCTGCTCGCCGTATTCGCCGTCTTCGGTCTCGTCTACGCCTTCGTGACCTACGGCGAGACCGTGCGCATGCTCATCATCGGCGCCGGCACCCTCGCGACCCTCGCCGCCGCCGCCGTGCTCTCGCGGCGGGGGCTCACCGCGACCGCGGAGGGCATCGCCGCTCTCGGCACGATCGTTCTCGTGCTCGACGCGTGGGCACTGCGACTCAACGACCCGGCGGGGCTCGGCTCCCTGCCGGAGCGCGGATACTGGGGCGTCGCCCTGCTCATCGTCGCGGTTGTCGCCGCGGGCTGGTCCCGCTGGGGACGCTTGGCGAGCCCCGCCGTCGCGGCAGCCGCCCTGTTGCCCCTCGGCGCGGGACTCGCGACCGCCGAGCTCGTGGTGCAGCTGAGCGCTCCGTTCTCGAGCGACGCCGGGGAGCTGCTCGCCGCCTTCCTGGGCGCGCTCGCCGCAGTCGGCACCGCAGGGCTCTCGGGTGGTGTCGCCTTTCAGACCCGCCCCGCGACCCGTCGGGCGGCGCACATCGTCGCGCGCTCCGTCGGCGCACTCGCCGCGAGCGTCGCGCTCGTCAGTCTCGTCGACCTGCTGCCCGCAGAACGCTTCGCGCCGCTGCTCGGCGGCCTCGCGCTCGGCGGCCTCGCCGTCGCCCACCTCGCTCCGCTCGCGCGCGGGGCCGGCGACCGCCGCATCGCGCTCGACACCCTCACAGCCGCCGCGCTCGGAGCCGGCAGCGCCCTCGCGGTGCTCGTAGGCGTGCTCGTGACGACCCTGCGCGTCGACCAGGATCGCGCGACCGTGAGCATGCCCCTGCTCGCCGCGGTCGTCATCGCCCTCGTCGGCGAGCAGCTGTGGCGCCGCTCGAGTGCTCCCGGTGTCTGGCGCACGGGGTTCGCGAGCGGCACGATCGCGGCCACGGTCGCGGCCGTCGTCGCGGCCGCCCTCGCCGGCCTCGTCGCGGCGTCGGCCTTCGCGGAGGCCGCGACCGCGGGCATCCGCGTGCTGCCGGGCTCCGTCAGCGGAGCGGTCGCGACGCCCGAGCCCGCCGTGCTCGCCGCTCTCGGCGCGCTCGCCCTCAGTGCGGGCCTGCTCGCCGCGAGCTGGGCGAGCGTGGGTCGCCTGCGGTCGCGCGCTCGCGCGCTCGGCCCCGCACTCGCCGTCATCATCGTGCTCGCCGTGCCGCTCGCAGGCCCCTGGTGGCTCGTCATGCTGCTGCTCGCCGTACTATCGGTCGGCGGCGTCGTCGCGCTCCGAGCGGGTCTGCCCGCGGCGAGCGACGACGGCCGCGGTGCGCTCGTGGCGACGCTCGCCCCCCTCATCATCGGTTCCGCGTTCGGCGCCTTCGCGATCGGCTGGGCGGTGCAGCGGGGCTGGATGCTCGGGCTCACGATCGCGCTCCTGGCCATGCTGCTCGCCCGCACCGCGACCGCGCACCGGTGGGTGCGCGGGCTCAGCCTCGGTGTCGCGGCCGCCCTCGTGGTCGGCGTCGCGGGCGCGGTCGAGTCGGAGCTCACGCGTCTCGGTCTCGACTGGGGCGTGCCGACGGTCGCCCTGCTGCTCGCGACGGTGCTCCTGCTGGCCGTCGCGCTCGGGCGCCTCGAGCCCGTCGAGCGCCTCGCCGCGGGGGGCGTCGCCCTCGCAGGTGCTCTGCTCGCACTCGCGCTCGACCCCGACGCCGCGGTGCCGTACTTCGCGGCAATCGCCGCGCTGCTCGGCGCGCTGACCGTGCTCGGCGCGCGCGGCCACCGCGTCGAGCAGTGGGCGGCGCGCATCGTCATCCCTCTCGTCGTCGTACGGGGCGGCATCGCCCTCGCCGACGACCGCGGTCTGGCCGACCTCACGCTCCCGCTCGCCCTCTCCACCCTCGTCATCGTTGCGGCGATCGCCCTCGCCGTGAGCGGGAGACAGCGAGAGGATGCCCGGCTGCGGCTCGCGACCGACATCGCCATCGGCGCCGTCGGTGCCACGGTGCTCGCGCTCGCGCTGCTCGACCTCGCTGAGACTGCCCCCGCGTCGGCGGCCCTCGCCCTGCTCGTCGCCGCCGTCGTGGCAGTGCTCGCAGCGACGAGCGCCGACGGGCTCGTGGGGTCGTCGAGCCCACGACGCCACCTCGGCTGGCTCGCGGTCGCCCTCGCGACCGCGGCGCTGTGGACGCTGCTGCTCGACTCGGAGATCACCCAGCTCGAAGCCTTCGTGCTGCCCGTCTCGGGCGCCCTGCTGCTCATCGCCGCGCTCATCGCCCGCGCCGGTCGCGGCACCGCGGCGGGCGTCGCGATTGTCGTGAGCGCGGCCCTAGGCCTCGCACTCCTGCCGCTCGCCGCCGTGAGCGGCGTCGATGAGCCCTGGCGCCTCATCGTCGTCGGCGCTCTCGGAGCGGTGCTCGCGGTGCTGCCGCTGACGATCGGGCACCGACTCGACGCGGCCTTCCGCGGGCTCGCCCTCGGCATCGTCGTCGTCGGGCTCGGCAGCGTCGCGCTCGTCGCAGCCGCCCAGGTCGTGCGCGTGGGAGAGCTCTTGGGCTTCGCCGGCGGAGCAGCGCTCCCCGCTCTCGAGCAGGTGCGCATCGTGCTGCTCGTCGCCGTACTCGCCGCGCTCGCCCTCCTCGCATGGTTCGCCGCGGCGACGCGCACGCGGCTCGCGGTCGCCGCGACCGCTGCTGGACTCGCGGCCGCCGTCGCCGCGCTCGCGGGCGTGCTCGAGGCCGTGCGACCCGTCGAGCTCGTGAGCGTGCCGCTCGCGCTCGCGCTGCTCGGCATCGGCACGCTGCAGCTCGGCCGGGAGGAGAGAGCCCGCAGCTGGCCGTGGCTCGGGCCGGGCATCCTCGCTCTGCTCGTTCCCTCCCTGCTCGCGATCGACGGCGCCGGCGAGCCGCTGTGGCGCGCGATCGCTCTCGGCGTGGTCGCCGCTCTCGTGTTCGTGCTCGCCCTGCAGCGGCGACTGCAGGCGCCCTTCGTGCTCGGTGGTGCCGTGCTGCTCACGCACCTGCTCGTGCAGTCCTGGCCGTTGCTGGAGCAGGTCGGCCGCGCGGTCGAGTGGTGGATCTGGCTGGGCCTCGCCGGCATCGTCGTCGTGCTGCTCGCCGCCCGCTACGAGCGCCGCGTGCAGAACGTGCGCGCCGTCGCGCGCCGCATCGCCGACCTGCGCTGACGAGCGTCGCCCTGCGCTGACCGGCGTCGCCCTGCGCTGACCGGCGTGGCCGGGCGGCGAACCTGAACACCGCCTGACCGCGGAATGGATGCACTCAGGGCGCTGTTCTACGGTGAGACAGCACACGACCCCTATGCAAGGAGGAGTTTCCATGACCACCGTCGCCGACGCCCCCAAGGGCGCGAAGGATCCCGCCCTCACCTCCGGAGTCGCCCAGTACTTCACCCCCATCGTCATCGACCTGACCGCCCTCTCCCTCGAGGGCAAGCAGGCACACTGGCACGTTCGGGGCAGCAACTTCCAGCCCGTGCACGAGCTGCTCGACACGCTCGTCGAGCACACGCGCGAGTGGACCGACCTCGCAGCCGAGCGCGTTGCCGCCCTCGGCCTGCCGCTCGACGCGCGCACCGCCACGATCGCGCAGAAGGCAACCGTGCCCGGCGTCACGACCGGCTTTCAGAAGACCGACGTGCTCATCGCCGACATCATCGCGGGCATCGACGCGACGCTCGTGAGCCTGCGCGCCGCGATCGAGGGTCTCGAGGAGATCGACCCGGTCAGCCAGGACATCGCGATCGCGATCACGAACGGTCTCGAGCAGGATCGCTGGTTCCTCTACTCGCACATCGCCGAGTAGCGCCGCTGCCGCGCGAGCGCGGCGGCGGGGTTCGTCGGTTCAGAGCTCGACGATCTCGATCGGCGTGCGCACCGTCTCGATAATGCTGAACGTCACGCGCCCACCGAGCAGGGTGAGAGCCACGGGCATCGTGCGCAGCAGCGCTTCGTCCGCCTCGAGCGGGTCGAACTCGACGGCGATGAGGTCGGCGGGCTCGCCGACCTCGACGCGCGTGCGCGTCGAGCATCCGATCGCTTCCACGACGCTGATGCACTGCTCGGGGTGGAAGGGCTCGCGATGGTCGCGCGTGCGCGTGGTCGCGGCCGCGATCGCCCGCCACGGGTCGAGGTTCGCCACGGGAGCATCCGAGCCGAGCACAACCTGGGCGCCCGCGTCGATGAGCGAGCGCACGGCGAACGCACGCTGGGTGCGACCGCGCCAGTAGTGAGCCGCGACATCCCGATCATCGAGAAGGTGCTCGGGCTGCACGCTCGCCGTGACCCCGAGAGCGGCGAACCGCGGCACATCGGCCTCGTGCACGAGCTGCGCGTGCTCGATGCGCCCCCCGCCGCCGAGCGCGGCGAAGGCGTCGAGCGCCAGGCGGTTGGCCGCGTCGCCAATCGCGTGCACCGTCGCCGCGAGCCCCGCGTCGCGGGCCTTCACGAGCATCGGCTGCAGGTCGCACGGCGGCACGAGCAGTCGCCCGTACGGATTCGGCGCCTCCTCGGGGTAGGGGTCGCAGCAGTACGCCGTGCGCGTGTTGAGCGAGCCGTCGGTGATGACCTTGAGCGGGCCGACCGAGACCGTACCTCCCACGCTGTCGCCCGTGCGCAGCCCGGCCTCGATCGCCCGATCCAGGTCGTCCGGGTAGATGCCGAACTCGACGCGCAGGGTGTCGAAGCCTTCGGCGACGCGCCGCTGCCAGTCGGCGTGGTTCCAGCGCATCTCCAGATCGACGATGCCGACGACGCCGCGGGCTGCCGCGTCGGCCGCGGCCTGCGCGACCCAACGGTCGAGCTCCTCGTTCGTGGAGGCGTCGATCATCGCCGTGACCGCGAAGGCCTCCTCCTCGCGGAGGATGCCGTCGGGCGAGTCGAAGCCGTAGCGCTCGAGCGCGAGAGTGTTGAGCCACGCGCAGTGCACGTCGCCGCTGATGAGAACGACGGGCCGGTCGGGCACGACAGTGTCGAGCAGCTCCGCCGTCGGCTCGTCCGGCCACAGGCCGTCGCGGAAGCCGCCGCCGATGATGACCGACTCGTCCTCGAACTCGCCGTGCACGATCGCCGAGCGCACGATCGCGACCGCCTCGGCGGCCGTCTCGGCACCGGAGAGGTCGAGCCGGGTGAGGTGCTGCGCCCACTGCGTGAAGTGCACGTGCTCGTCCCACAGGCCGGGCAGCAGCCAGCGCCCCTCGACGTCGACTGCCTCGCCCTCGGCGAAGTCTCGAGGGTCGACCGTGCCCGCGGGCGCGATGCTCGCGATGACGCCGTCGACGATCGTCACGTCGATCGGGTCGTGACCGCCCAGCGGTCGCGCGTTAAGAATCGCGCGGATCATGCACCCTCCTCATCTCGCGGGCCAGCCCTGGCTGGGCGTACGGTCCCTGACCCTCGAGCTCGTCGACGATGCGGCGCACGACTCGATCGGGCTTGTTCTGGCTCAGCTTCGTCCGCGCATCGACGCGGTCGACCCTCAGGCGCAGGCCGACCGTGCCCCGTGCCACGCGACGAGAATACTCCGCGTCGAGGTGCAGGCCGCGCGGCTCGGCGACGTGCTGCTCGAAGTGCTCGGTGAGGTGTGCGAGAACGCGCAGGTTCTCCTCGTCGCTGAGAATCTGCGGGGTGCCGTAGAGGTGCGCGGTCACGTGGTTCCAGGTCGGGATGATGTCGCCCGGCTCGTACCAGCTCGGCGAGACATAGCCGTGCGGGCCCTGCACGATGACGAGCACCTCGTGGTCGCCGAGCTCGTGCAGCCGCTCGTCGGGGCGCCCGACATGACTCAGGAGGGTGAGCTCCTCAGCCTCCTCGTCGAGCAGGAACGGGTAGTGCGAGGCCACGAGGCCGTGCTCGCGCGTGGCCGAGACGATCGTGCACCACGGGTTCTCGCGCACGAGTCGGCGCAGCTCGACCTCGTCGTCGAGGATGTAGTGCGGCGTATGCCTCATGGTCGATCCTCTCGATCGATCGTGGTGATCACTGCTGACACGACGGGCAGTAGTACAGCTTGCGCGCCGCGGCGAGCTCGAGAACGATGTGCGTGCCGCAGATGCGGCACGGCAGACCCTCGCGCTTGTACACCCAGTGCCGGTCGGCACGGTTGCGGCGAGCCCGGCGCTGGGCATCCTCGTCGAGGCCGTCCATCGTGAGCATCTGCCCCGTCTCGACGCCGACGCCGAGCAGGTACCGCCAGTCGCGCCACAGCTCGCGAATGACGTCCTCCGGCAGGCTCGCGCCGGGCGTGTGCGGGTCGAGCCGGGCCCGGAATAGCAACTCGGCGCGATAGACGTTGCCGATGCCGCTCACGACCGACTGATCCATGAGCAGCAGGCCGATCGGCACGCGGCGTCGGCGCACGCGCTCGAGCATGCGCTCCTCCCCCTCGTCGGGGTCGTCCACGAGAGGGTCGGGCCCCAGACGGTCGATGACCTCCTGCACGGCGGCGCCATCGAGCACTTCGCACGCCGTCGGGCCGCGCAGGTCGGCGACCGCACGCTCGGTGAGGAGGCGCACGCGCACCTGACCGACGGGCTCGGCGGGGAACGACTCGAGCGCCTCCGTCGAGCTCGACTCCTCTCCCATGCGCAGGCGGGCGCGGCGCGGCGCCCCGATCGAGGCGAGCGAATCCTCGTGCTCGCCCACGACCGTGGCGCGAGCATCCGCGTCAGCATCGACTACGCCGTGCTGACCGGTCTGCCCCATGCGCCCGCGCGCCGATCGCGTCTCCGGATCGTGCTCGACCGCGCCCGCGAAGTCCCACGCGCCATAGATGCCGAGGTGCACGCGCAAGTAGAGCGCCTCGTCGAACTCGAGGAACAGCTGCTTACCGACCGCGCGCGAGGCCGTCATCGTGCGGCCGTCGAGAAGCGCCGCGCCCTCGAGGAAGCGGCCCTGCGGAGAGCTCGCGCTCACGCGCTCGCCGACGAAGTGCCGCGCGAACTGCAGCGCGATGCGATGAACGGAATGACCCTCGGGCACGGCAGCGTCAGTGGATCTCGTGGCCGGCGATCGCGCCCGTCGACTCGTACTCGGCGAGCTGTGCGATGCGGCGCGCGTGACGCTCCTCACCGGGGAACGGTGTCGCGACGAAGACGTCGATCAGGCGCAGCACCTCGTCGACGGCGTGCTGACGCGCACCCACCGCGATGACGTTCGCGTTGTTGTGCTCGCGCGCGAGGCTCGCCGTCGCCTCGCTCCACACGAGCGCGGCCCGGATGCCCTGCACCTTGTTCGCCGCGATCTGCTCGCCGTTGCCCGACCCGCCGAAGACGACGCCGAGCGATTCGACGCCCGCGGCCTGATCGCGCGCGACAGCGCGGGCGGCATTGATGCAGAAGCTCGGGTAATCGTCGAGAGCGTCGTATTCGACCGGCCCGTGGTCGACGACCTCGTGCCCCTGCGCCGCGACGTGGGCGCGCACCGTGGCGCTGAGCTCGAGGCCGGCGTGATCGGTGGCGACGTGGATGCGCATGGCCTCGATTCTAGGCCGGGACGAAAGGCCCTGGACGCGTGAGGGCAGGGGTGACACCGTGGGGCGCATCGAGACGAAAGGAGTCACCTCATGACTCGCACCTACGTCATCACCGGCGCGGCGAGCGGCATCGGCGCCGCACTCGCCGAGCTTCTGCGCGGCCAGGGCCACACCATCATCGGGGTCGACCTGCACGACGCAGACGTCACCGCCGACCTCACCACGCACGAGGGCCGCGACGCCCTCGTGGCCGAGGTCACGCGGCTCAGCGGCGGCACGATCGACGCCGTTGTCGCCAACGCGGGGCTCGCGACGGAATCCGTCGCAACCGTCGCCGTGAACTACTTCGGCGCCATCGCGACACTCGAGGGGCTGCGCCCGCTGCTGGCGGGCTCGGATGCTCCGCGAGCGGTGGCCACGGCATCCATGGCCTCGCTCTTCCCCGTCGACGACGAGCTCGTCGATGCGTGCCTCGCGCACGACGAGAAGGCCGCGCTGCACCGCACGCATGAGCTCCTCGACGCCGAGCAAGGTGCGCTCATCTACGGCTCGACCAAGCGGGCGCTCGTGCGCTGGATTCGCCAGAACGCGGCGACAAGCGACTGGGCGGGGGCGGGCATTCCGCTCAACGCGGTCGCGCCGGGCGTCATCCGCACGCCCATGACGGCCGACCTGACGGCGACCGAGGAGGCGACGAAGGGCCTGCTCGAGATGGTGCCGATGCCGCTCAACGGCATCGCCGAACCGGCGGCAGCGTCGAACCTGCTCGCCTACCTCGTGAGTGTCGAGAACACCCACCTGTGCGGTCAGATCGTCTTCGTCGACGGAGGCAGCGACGTCGTCATCCGGGGGGATTCGACGTTCTAGCACCGCCTCGACGAACGGTCGCGCCAGGGCATTCGGGGCCCGCAGAGCGCGGTCGGCGCTGGGAGGTCAGCACGGGGCGCTACGCGATGTAGATCTTGCGCAGCGTCTCGTGCACCTCCCACTCGGTCTCCTCGCCGTCCTCGAGACGGCCGACCGTGCCGGCGACGAGCTCAGACTCGCTGCCGTCCTCGCGCCGCAGGGTCGCATGACCGCTCAGCACGACGAACACCTCGTCGACCTCGACGTCGGTGACGATGCCAGGGGTGATCTCCCACACGCCGATCTCGATGTCGTCGAGCTCGGCGAGCGCCGCGATGCCCGTCGTCGGGGCGCCCGAGACGACCTGATCGGCGTCCACGGGCTCGTGCTCGAGCTCGAGCGACAGTGCCTGCAGCACGGTCGCGGCGTCGAGCGGTAGACGGGTCACGAATCGAACCCTAGCCCTACTGCGTCGAGCGTGCGAAGGAAAAGATTGCGGCGACCCTCGCGGTGGTCGGCGCGGTCGAGCGCCCAGCGCACCGACTGCACCGCCGGATAGGTCGCGGGCTCGGGCGGGAACGGCAGCGGCAGCTCGTTCACCATGCGCAAAGAGGTGCGCTCGGTCTGCTCGCCGGCCAGTTGGTCGAGCATGACGTTGGCGGCGAACCGCGTCGCGGCGACCCCGAGGCCCGTGAAGCCCGCCGAGTACGCGACGCGCCCCCCGTGCGCGGTCGCGTGGAACGCGCAGAACCGGCTGGAGGTGTCGATGACGCCCGCCCAGCGGTGGCTGAACCGCACGCCCTCGAGCTGCGGGAAGGTCGTGAAGAAGTGGCTCGCGAGCGTCTCGAAGCTCTCGCGTCGGTCGTCGTACTCGGGCCGAATGCGCCCGCCGAAGTGGTAGATGGCGTCGTAGCCGCCCCACAGGATGCGGTTGTCAGCGCTCAGACGGTAGTAGTGGAACTGGTTGGCGCTGTCGGCGATGCCCTGCCGCCCCTCCCAGCCGATCGAGGCGAGCTGCGCGTCGGTGAGCGGCTCCGTCATGAGCACGTAGTCGTACACCGGCACCGTGTGCAGGCGGTAGCGCTTGAGCAGGGAGGGGAAGGCGTTGGTCGCGAGGGCGACACGATCGGCGCGCAGTGCACCTCCGGCGAGGATGCTCAGCTCGACCCCGTCCGCCTCCGCACGCAGGCCACCGACGGCCGAGTGCTCGAACACCTCGACGCCGGCATCGAGGCACGCTCGCAGCAGGGAGTCGGCGAGCTTGCCGGGGTGCACGAGCGCGGTGTCACGCGTCGACCACAGCCCGCCCTCGTACGTGGGCGAGTGCACCTGCTCGCGCATCGCGGCCGCGTCGTAGAACCGCTCGGTCTCGCCGTCGTGGGCGGCGGCGAGCTCGGCCACCTGGTAGGGCTCGGTCGCGACGGCGAAGGAGCCGACTCGCTCGAAGTCGCAGGCCCACGCGCGGTCGTGCACGGTGCGCTCGATCGCATCGAGGTTCTCCATGCCGAGGCGATCGAGCGTGTCGAGCTCGGTGGGGAATCGCGCTTCGCCGTTCTTCTCGCCGTGGGTGAGGCTCGCTTCGACGAAACCGCCGTTGCGGCCGCTCGCGGCCCACCCGACGCGCTTGCCCTCGACGAGCACGACGCGCATGCTCGGGTCGCGCTCCTTCGCGAGCAGCGCCGTCCAGAGCCCCGTGTAGCCGCCGCCCACGACGGCGAGGTCGGCGTGCAGCCGCCCGGTGAGGGCGGGCAGCGCCGGCCGCTCGGGCAGGTCGTCGAGCCAGAAGGGGGAGAGTCGCGAGCCCTCGAGGGCATCGGCGATGAGGCGGGCATCGGGGCGGGCGCGCTCGAACACGGTCGTGGCCATGACTCCATCGTCGCACGCGTTATCCACCTGGACAACGCTGTGCTGCGCGGCATGCTCACCGGAGCCGACCTAGACTGGCACCCGTGCCGCCCCTGACGAGCTGGCCGCGCGCGCTCGACGAGGTGCGCCGCCCCGAGACGACCGAGCAGGAGTGGGCCGGCTTCACCGCCCGCGTCGAGCGTGAACTGCCCCGCCTGACGGGCCTCTTCACGCGCGTCTACGGCGACTCCGACCGCACGAGCCAGCACCTGACGGCCTTGCTCGTGCAGCTCGCCGAGTCATGGCAGGAGCGCCCTGACGACCTGCGCGCCCTCGACGCCGCCCGCGAGGACGACCCCGACTGGTTCCTCAGCAATCGCATGCTCGGGGGCGTCTGCTATGTGGACCGGTACGCGACAGACCTCGAGGGCGTGCGCGCGCGCATCCCGTACTTCCAGGAACTGGGCCTCACCTACCTGCACCTCATGCCGCTCTTCCTCGCCCCCGAGGAGAACAGCGACGGAGGCTACGCGGTGTCGAGCTACCGCGAGGTGAGCCCCGCACTCGGCGACATGGCCCAGCTCACGTCGCTCGCCGCCGACCTGCGCGCGAGCGGCATCGCCCTCGTCGTCGACTTCATCTTCAACCACACCTCGAACGAGCACGAGTGGGCGCAGCGCGCTCTCGCCGGCGAGAAGGAGTTCGAGGACTACTACTGGGTCTTCCCCGACCGCGCGATGCCCGACAGGTATGAGCAGACAGTGCGCGAGATCTTCCCCGACGACCACCCCGGCTCCTTCGTGCCGATCGGCGACGACAGCGGCCGCTGGGTGTGGGCGACCTTCCACTCGTTCCAGTGGGACCTCAACTACTCCAACCCCGCGGTGTTCCGCGCCATGGCCGGTGAGATGCTCTTCCTCGCGAACCAGGGCGTCGAGATTCTGCGCATGGACGCGGTCGCGTTCATCTGGAAGCAGCTCGGCACGAGCTGCGAGTCCTTGCCCGAGGCTCACCTGCTGCTGCAGGCCTTCAATGCTGTGTGCCGCATCGCCGCGCCCTCACTGCTGTTCAAGTCGGAGGCCATCGTGCACCCCGACCAGGTCGCCGAGTACATCTCGCTCGAGGAGTGCCAGCTCAGCTACAACCCCCTGCAGATGGCGCTCATCTGGAACTCGCTCGCCACGCGCGACGCCCGCCTGCTGCAGCAGGCGCTCGACCGGCGCCACGCTCTGCCGCCGGGCACTGCGTGGGTCAACTACGTGCGCAGTCACGACGACATCGGGTGGACCTTCGCCGACGAGGATGCCGCCGAGCTCGGCATCAACGGGTTCGAGCACCGGCGCTTCCTCAACAACTTCTACGTGGGACGGTTCCCGGGCAGCTTCGCTCGCGGCATCCCCTTCCAAGACAATCCGGCGACGGGCGACTGCCGCATCTCGGGCACCACTGCCTCGCTCGCGGGCCTCGAGATCGGCGACGCGGGCGGGCTCGACCGCATCCTGCTCGCCCACTCGATCGTGCTCTCGACCGGCGGCGTGCCGCTGCTGTACCTCGGCGACGAGGTCGGTCAGCTGAACGACCCCGACTGGGCCGAGGAACCGGGCCACGCCGACGACAGCCGCTGGGCGCACCGCCCCCACTACCCCGCCGACCGCTACCGTGACCGTCTCGATACGACCACCGAAGCCGGGATGCTCTACTCGCGCCTGCGCGCCCTCATCGAGCTGCGCGGCCGCACCTCGGAGTTCGCCGGCGGCACGCTCATCGGCTTCGACGCGAAGGTACCGAGCGTCGTGGGGTACCAGCGGCCGGGCTCGGCCGACGGCGTCGAGACGCTCGTGCTGTGCCTCGCCAACGTCGGCGACGACCCCGCGCGCATCGACCCGCTCACGCTCTCGGGAATGCCGTCGAGAGCCCTCGACCTCGTCACGGGCGAGCATCACGACCTGAGCCGCGGCCTCACGATCGCCGCGCACGGCTTCGTCTGGCTGCGCATCGTGCTCGAGCCGGCCGAGACGGCACCCCTCAGCGGCCCCGACGGTACTCGCCGCTAGGCTGAATCGTCGCGGCCACGAACCGCGCATCGCCCTGCAGCCGAAGGAGGCCACACCCGTGCCCGGAGACAACCTGACCCGCGCCGAAGCGCACGAGCGCAAGAGCATTCTCGAGACCGAGAGCTACCAGGTCGCCCTCGACCTGACGACCGGGGACGAGGTGTTCCGCTCGACGTCGACGGTCACCTTCACCGCGACGGCCGGCACGAGCACCTTCATCGATGCGATCACCCGCACCGTGCACAGCGTCGAGCTCAATGGCGAGCAGCTCGACCCCAGCGAGGTCGCCGACGGCACGCGCATCCAGCTGCCGAACCTCGACGAGCACAACGTGCTCACCGTCGTCGCCGACCACGAGTACACCAACACGGGTGAGGGTCTGCACCGCTTCGTCGACCCCGTCGACGGCGAGGTGTACCTGTACTCGCAGTTCGAGGTGCCCGACAGCCGACGAGTCTTCGCGGTCTTCGAGCAGCCCGACCTCAAGGCCACCTTCCACTTCACCGTCACGGCGCCGCAGAACTGGGTCGTCGTCTCGAACTACCCCGTCGCGACCCGCACCGAGCAGGGTGACGCTGCCACGACCGTCTTCGAGCCGACGAAGCCCGTCTCGAGCTACATCACCGCCGTCATCGCGGGCCCCTACCAGAGCGTGCACAGCGAGCTCACGAGCAGCGACGGCCGCACGATCCCGCTCGGCATCTACGCGCGCGCCTCGCTCTTCGAGTACCTCGACGCCGACTACATCTTCGACATCACGCGCAAGGGCTTCGTCTACTACGAGGAGCAGTTCGGCGTCGCCTACCCCTTCGACAAGTACGACCAGCTCTTCGTGCCCGAGTTCAACGCGGGCGCCATGGAGAACGCGGGCGCGGTGACGTTCACGGAGACCTACGTCTTCCGCAGCAAGGTCACCGACGCCATCAAGGAGCGCCGCGTCGTCACGATCCTGCACGAGCTCGCCCACATGTGGTTCGGCGACCTCGTGACCATGAAGTGGTGGAACGACCTGTGGCTCAACGAGTCGTTCGCCGAGTGGGCCTCCACGATCGCGACCGCCGAGGCGACCGAGTGGACGGAGGCGTGGACGACCTTCCAGGCCATGGAGAAGAGCTGGGCGTACAAGCAGGACCAGCTGCCGAGCACCCACCCCGTCGTCGCGACGATCAACGACCTGGAGGACGTGCAGGTCAACTTCGACGGCATCACCTACGCCAAGGGCGGCAGCGTGCTCAAGCAGCTCGTCGCGTGGGTCGGCCGCGAGGCCTTCTTCGCCGGTGTCTCCGCGTACTTCCAGAAGCACGCCTGGGGCAACACCGAGCTGAAGGATCTCCTCGCCGAGCTCGAGACGACGAGCGGGCGCGAGCTCGGCACGTGGTCGGAGCAGTGGCTCGAGACCGCGGGCGTCAACACCCTGCGCCCCGAGCTCGAGGTCGACGAGCCGGGCGTCATCACGAGCTTCGCCGTGCTGCAGAGCGCGCACCCCGACTACCCGACGATCCGCCCGCACCGCATGGCGATCGGCTTCTACGAGCTGCAGGATGGTGCGCTCACGCGCACCCACCGCCACGAGCTCGACGTGAATGGCGAGCGCACCGAGGTGCCCGAGCTCGTCGGTCGCGCGCGCCCCGCGCTCGTCCTCCTCAACGACGACGACCTGGCCTACGCGAAGATCCGCCTCGATGAGGCCTCCCTCGCCGTCGCGATCGAGCACCTCGCCGCCATCGAGAGCCCGCTCGCCCGCGCTCTCGTGTGGGGTGCCGCCTGGGATGCCACGCGCGACGCCGAGACGCCTGCGCGCGACTACGTGCGCCTCGTGCTCAACAACATCGCGACCGAGACCGAGTCGACGACCATTCGCACGACCCTCATGCAGCTCGCCGCCGTCGCCCGCACATACGTCGACCCTGCCACGCGCGCCGCCACGATCGAGGAGGTCGCGGACTCCCTGTGGCAGCTCGCGCAGGGCGCCGAGGCCGGCAGCGACGCCCAGTTCCAGTTCGTGCAGTACTTCGCCAACCTCGCGGCGACGCCCGCGCACGGCGAGGTGCTCGCCGGTCTGCGGAACGGCTCGATCACCCTGCCGGGGCTCGAGGTCGACACCGACCTCGACTGGCTGCTGCTCGAGGGCCTCGCTCTCGTGGGCGGAGCGGCGGGCGACGACATCGATGCCGCACTCGCGAAGGACAACACGTCCAACGGCCAGCAGGCCGCCGCCCGTGCCCGCGCCGCCCTGCCCGACGCCGCGAGCAAGCGCGCGACCTTCGACCACCTCGTGGGCGACGACAGCGTGCCCAACGCGATCGTGCGCATGACGTGCCTCGGCTGGCAGCACTCCAACGACCCGAGCGCGTTCGAGGGCATCGTCGATCCCTACTTCGCCGCGCTCACGTCGATCTGGAACGACCGCAGCTACAAGATCGCCGAGTACCTCGTGCTCGGTCTCTACCCTGCTGCGCTCGCGAACCAGGGCCTCGTCGAGTCGACTCGCGCGTGGCTCGACGCGAACCCGGGCATCCCGGCCCTGCGTCGGCTCGTGACCGAGAATCTCGCGGGCGTCGAGCGGGCGATCGCGGCGCAGGAGCGCGACGCGCGCGGCTGAGTTTCCTGAGGGGCCCGAGTAGGCTGAGCGGCACATGAACGACATCGACTGGGCCGCGATCTGGCAGAACCTCGTCACCTTCGCCGTCACCTACGAGGCGCCCCTGCGCATCGTCGGCGTGATCGTGGGGGCTGTCCTGCTGCGCTGGATTCTCCTCCTCTCGATCGGGCGAGTCGTCGACCGTGTCGTGTACGGCGTCAAGAAGGCCCAGAACGTCGAGCACACCACGGAACTCTCGGCCTCGCCGCTGCACGCAGTGCGCGTCGTCCAGCGCACGCGCACGATGGGCAGCGTCATGCGCAACCTCGTCACGTGGGCGATCGTCTCGGTCGCCTTCGTGCTCGTGCTCAGCGAGCTCAACTTCTCGGTCACGGCGCTCATCGCCTCGGCGGGCATTCTCGGCGCCGCGCTGGGCTTCGGCGCGCAGAGTGTCGTCAAGGACATGCTCAACGGACTGTTCATGGTGTTCGAGGATCAGCTCGGCGTGGGAGACATCGTCGACCTCGGGGAGGCGACGGGCGTCGTCGAGAACGTGGGCGTGCGGGTCACCCAGGTGCGCGACGTCAACGGCACCCTGTGGTTCGTGCGCAACGGCGAGATCCTGCGCGTCGGCAACAAGTCGCAGGGCTGGGCCCGCGTCATCATCGACCTGCCCATCCCTTACTCGAGCGACGTGCACGCCGTCGAGGAGACGATGCTCGCCACCGCCAACGGACTCGCGCAGGACCCGGCGTGGAAGCGCAAGGTGCTCGAAGCCCCCGAGATCTGGGGAATCGAGTCGATCTCGGCGGAGGCGCTCGTCGTGCGCCTGGTCGTGAAGGTGCGCACCGCCGATCAGTGGGAGATCGCGCGCGAGCTGCGACTGCGCCTCAAGCTCGCCCTCGACGACATGGGCGTGAGCCTGCCCGCCCTCAACCGCGTCGTCATGGACGGCCTCGACCGCCCCACGGCGCGCAAGGGCTCGCCGCGCACGAAGCCCATCCCGCTGCCCGACGACGAGGCGCGCTCATGAGCCCCTCCTCGATCCCCGTCGGCCCCCCTGACCCGTTCTTCGAGCAGGTGGGCGGCCACGCCACGTTCGAGAAGCTCGTGCTGCGCTTCTACGAGGGCATCCGCGACGACGAGGTGCTGCGACCCATGTACCCCGACGACGACATGGAGGGCGCCGTGTGGCGCCTCACCGCGTTCCTCGAGCAGTACTGGGGCGGGCCGACCACGTACAGCGAGCAGCGCGGCCACCCCCGGTTGCGGATGCGCCACGCGTCGTTCCACGTCAACCCGGAGGCGCGCGACCGGTGGCTCGCCCACATGCGCGTCGCGGTCGACGAGCTCGAGCTCTCGCCGATGCACGAGGCCGCCCTGTGGGAGTATCTGGAGCGCGCCGCGCACGCCATGGTCAACACCTTCGAGGAGACTCCGTGACCGGACGCTCCGACGCGATCGTCATCGGCGCTGGCCTCGCCGGGCTCGTGGCCGCCGCCGAGCTCGTGGAGGCCGGCAAGCGCGTCACGATCGTCGACCAGGAGCCCGAGGCGACGTTCGGCGGGCAGGCGTGGTGGTCGTTCGGCGGGGTGTTCCTCGTCGACAGCCCCGAGCAGCGACGGATGGGCATCCGCGACTCGATCGAACTCGCCCAGCAGGACTGGGCCGCGACTGCGGGATTCGACCGGCCGGAGGACGATCACGCCCGGCAGTGGGCCGAGTCGTACCTCGATTTCGCCGCCGGAGAGAAGAGGTCGTGGCTGCGCGAGAAGGGGGTGCGGTTCTTCCCCGTCGTCGGCTGGGCCGAGCGCGGCGGCGACACCGCCACGGGGCACGGCAACTCGGTGCCGCGCTTCCACATCGTGTGGGGCACCGGCCCGGGAATCCTCGAACCGTTCATCCAGGCCGTGCGCCGCGGCGTCGAGGAGGGTCTCGTGACGCTCCTCTTCCGCCACCGCGTCGACGCCCTCACCGTCACCGACGGCCGCGTGACGGGTGCGAGCGGCAGCGTCCTCGCCGCCGACGACGCCGAGCGGGGCGCCGCGTCCAACCGCGACGTCGTGGGCGAGTTCGCCCTCACCGCCGACGCGGTCGTCGTCGCCACGGGCGGCATCGGCGGCAATAGTGATCTCGTGCGCGCGGCGTGGCCCGAGCGGCTCGGCACTCCCCCGCAGCACATGATCAGCGGCGTGCCGGCGCACGTGGACGGGCGCGGGCTCGGCATCGCCGAGACGGCTGGCGCGCGGCTGATCAACGGCGACCGCATGTGGCACTACGTGGAGGGCATCCAGAACCACAGCCCCGTGTGGGAGCGCCACGGCATTCGCATCCTGCCCGGCCCCTCGAGCCTGTGGCTCGACGCGACCGGCCGCCGGCTGCCCGCACCGCTCTTCCCGGGCTTCGACACCCTCGGCACCCTCGACTACCTGCGGCACACCGGCTACGACCACAGCTGGTTCGTCACGACGCAGTCGATCATCGAGAAGGAGTTCGCGCTCAGCGGCAGCGAGCAGAACCCCGACCTCACGGGCCGCAGCGTGCGCGAGCTGCTGCGGCAGCGACTCGGCAAGGGCGCGACCGAGCCCGTCGAAGCGTTCAAGCGGCTCGGTGCCGACTTCATCGTCGCCGACACGAAGGACGAGCTCATCGAGCGCATGCGCGCCCTGGAACCGGATGCTCCACTCGATGCCGCGCGCGTGTGCCACGAGATGGAGGCGCGTGATCGAATGCTCGACAACGGGTTCGGCAAAGACGCCCAGCTCACGGCGATCCGTGGTGCGCGGGCCTACCGGGGCGACAAGCTCATCCGCGTCGCCGCGCCGCACCGCCTGAGCGACCCGAAGCACGGCCCACTCATCGCGGTACGGCTGCACGTGCTCACGCGCAAGAGTCTCGGCGGCATTCAGACCGACCTCGACTCGCGCGCGCTCACGCCCAGCGGCGAGGTGCTGCCCGGCCTGTACGCGGTCGGTGAGGCGGCGGGCTTCGGCGGCGGCGGCGTGCACGGCTACCGTTCGCTCGAGGGCACCTTCCTCGGTGGGTGCCTGCACTCGGGGCTGCGCGCGGGCCGCGCGATCGCGCGCCTCTAGTCTCGCCGAGAGGGGGTTGCGTCAGCCGCCGAGCGACCAGCCGCCCTGCTTGACGAGCACGTGGCCGCGCTGCGTGCTCAGGCGAATCCACGGGCCGGAGGCGAACTGCTGCACGGGGTCCTCGCCGAGGAACCCGAGGGCCTCCGCCGCGAACGCGACACCCGCGGGAAGGTGGTCGTGACCCTCGAGCGGGCGGCCCCACACCTCCGAGCGCACACGGTGCACGATCTGCTCCCCCGTGTTCTCGGGAATCGTCGCGGCGACCTCTTCGATGCCCGCACGAGCAGCGGCCGCGAGCGGCGCAGGGTCGAGCGGGGCCATCCGCTGCCAACCCCCGCGTGGCGGCGAGATGCCGGCCCACACGACGGTGTGCACGGCGGTCGGCACACGCACGGCGATGGGGCCGTCCTCGGCGGACGCGAGCGCAGCATCCACTCTCGCCTGCAGCGACGCGATCGGCACGACCGCGTCGAAGGAGCCATCGAGGAGCGCGGTCGTGCGCAGGCCCAGCACGGTCGGGCCACGGTCGAGCAGGCCCTTCGGCGTGATGACCGCGACGTACATGGCCAGCACCCCCGAGTCGGCGATGAGGCGCACGGCAGCCGCGTCGTCGAGGCGCGCGGCACGCCCGAGCAGCACGGAGAGATCCTGTGCAGCAGCGGCGGCGGGGAGAGTGAACGAGTCGTTCATCGCTCTCTAGACTACGACGGATGACTGATGCGCCTCGCGACCCCGTCGCCGACCTCCTCGCCGCCCTCACGCTCACCGACACGGGGGCGCGCACGAGCGAGGACATCTTCACCGCGCCGAGCCTGTGGACGCCGCAGCGGCGCGTATTCGGCGGCCAGGTCATGGCCCAGGCCGTGCTCTCGGCCATGCGCACCGTCGAGCCCGACCGCTTCGTCCACTCCATGCACGGCTACTTCCTCCGGCCCGGCGACATCGACCAGCCGATCACGTTCTCCGTCGACCGCATCCACGACGGCCGCTCGTTCTCGACGCGCCGCACGCAGGCCTATCAGGACGGCCGCCCGATCCTGTCGATGATCGCGAGCTTCCAGGACGACGACCCCGGGCTCGAGCACCAGGCGGCCATGCCCATCGACGTGCCCTCCCCGGAGTCCCTGCCGAGCGCCGCCGACATCCTCGGCGCCATCGACCACCCCGCCGCGCAGTACTGGGCGAAGGGCCGCCCCTTCGACATGCGCCACGTCGACACGCCCGTGTACCTGCACGCGAGCGGTGACCAGGTGGCGCACCAGGCCGTCTGGCTGAAGTGCCTCGAGCGCCTCCCGGACGACGAGAACCTGCACCGCGCCGCCCTCGCCTACGCGAGCGACTACTCGATCCTCGAACCGATCCTGCGCCGGCACGGCCTCGGCTGGTCGACCCCGGGCCTCAAGATGGCGAGCCTCGACCACGCCATGTGGTGGCACCGCTTCGCCCGCGTCGACGAGTGGCTGCTCTACGTGCAGGAATCCCCCAACGCGATCGGCGGGCGCGGCCTGTCGACGGGGCGCATCTTCACCCACGACGGGATGCTCGTGGCCTCGGTCGCCCAAGAGGGCATGGTGCGCGTGCCCGGCGTGCAGTAAGTCGCCGGCATGATCCCCGTCGACACGCTGCTCGCCTTCATGCTCGCCTCGCTTATCCTCATCGTCATTCCGGGCTCGAGCGTGCTCTTCGCGATCGGTCGCTCTCTCGCCCTCGGGCGCCGCGCGGGAATCCTCAGCGTCGTCGGCAACACCCTCGGCACAGTTCCCGTGGTCGTCGCGGTCGCGTTCGGGGTGGGTGCGATCGTCACCTCGTCGGTCGTCGCCTTCACGATCATCAAGATGGCGGGTGCCGCCTACCTGGTCTGGTTGGGGGTGCAGGCGATCCGGCATCGGCATGCGCACGTGCAGACGGCGCCGCTCGCACCAGCATCATCACTGAAGCTGGTGCGCGAAGGGTTCATCGTCGGGTTCACCAACCCCAAGACGATCGCGTTCTTCCTCGCCGTGCTGCCGCAGTTCGTCACCCCGGCTGCGGGCGCGCCGTGGGCTCAGATGCTGCTGCTCGGTGGCGTGTTCCTCACGATCGCCATCATCAGTGACAGCGCATGGGCCTACGCCGCGGGCACCGCCCGAGCATGGTTCGCACGGTCGCCCCGGCGGCTCTCGACGCTGTCGGGCGTCGGCGGTGGATTGCTCATCGGTCTCGGCGGCACGCTGGCCTTCACGGCCCCCAGTAGCTGAGGTCAGTCGCGGAAGGCGATCGGCGTTTCGACGTAGGCCTGCCAGGCCTCGCGGGCCTCGTCGCTCAGCTTGCGCGGGGACCCTGAGGTGCGATCCACGAGAACGATCGTCGTCGCCGCGCGCGTATAGAGGGTTCTGGGCTCGACACCGGGAGGGGTGTAGATCTCGTAGCAGACCTCGAGACTCGCGCCCCCGAGCCGGCCGATCCACAGTTCCACGTCGAGCGGCTCGCGGTGGAAGGGGATCGGTGCGAGGTACTCGATGCGCTGACCGGCGACGAGCGTGATCGACGGAGCACCAGGGCCGGTCTCCAGCACGGCCGTCGGCGCACCGCCCGCCGGGTCGCTCCAGAATGCCGCGATGCGTGCCTCCTCGAGGAGGGTGAGCATGCGCGCGTTGTTGACGTGCTCGTAGGCGTCCAGATCGCTCCAGCGCACGGGCACCGGCACGTGCAGTCGAGTCATGAGGTGCTCCTCTCCAGGGCGTTGCGGGCCGCCTTCAATCGCTCGAGGTCGTGGGGCAGGAGCGCGGAGGTGTCCGCACCCTCCACAACGCGATCCGCCGCCGCGAGCAGGGCGGCTCGCCTCTCGAGATCCGTCGTGCGCTTCAGCAGGCGCCCGGCGCAGTCGAGCAGGCGCTCGCCCACGACCGGCTGCGTCGAGGCGTAGACCCGCAGGGTGTCGATCGTGTCGACGACGAGGTCTGACCATGCGCGGCTGGATGCTCGCGTGCGGGCCACCCCGTCGTCGTCGACGAGCACGGGGTGCGGATCCTGGCGCCCAGCAGTCGGCGCGAAGGCCGCACTGAGCGCGTCGATGGCGTTGAGCGCCGTGTACGGATCGTTGACTCCCGGGCTCAGCGACCGGGCAGCGACGTCGACGAGCTGCCGCGCGAGGTGCTCCACATCTTGATAGGGCGTGCGCTGGTCGCCGATCGAGACCCGCCCCACGGTCGCCCGGCACAGGTTCTCCAGCCTCTCCTCCACCAACGCCTGCTCGTCGGATGCACCGTCGCCTCCGCCGCCGTCCACCGTCACGACGGCGAGCGCCTCGCCGCGGCAGACGAAGGTTCCGGGGCGCACGAGCACGTGCACTCGACCGTCGTGGCGCGTCGCGGCCGACACCAGATCGTCGAGCGCGACACTGGTCACATAACCGTCCGTGTCGGCGAGCGCCTCGCGCGCAACGCCGCCGCTCGGCCAGGACCCCTCGGGTCGGTGACGCGCATCTGCCGACGCCGGGTACGCATCGTCGAGCCGGCGCCCGAGGTCTCGCCGCACTCCCCCCGCAAGGGTGGCGATCTGGATGCCCGCGCTGATGTGATGGATGAAGTAGATGAGCACGCACACGCTGACGAGGGCGAGGCCGAGACCCACCGTGACGGCGAGCTCCGGCACGAACGCCTCAGAGCCGGAGCGGATGCGCCGCAGCACCATGAGCGAGTACAGCGAGCTCGACACGAGCACGGCGAGCACGAGCTGGTTGCCGCGGTCTGCCATGAAGTTCTGCACGAGGCGCGGCCCGTACGCCGACGATGTCAGGGCGAGGACGGCGATCGTGATCGAGAACATCGTCGCCGCGGCCGACAGCATCGACGTCGCGATCGCGGCGAGCAGCCCCCGCGCTCCGTCCGGTCCCACACCGAGCAGCGGCAGCCAGTCCCAGCCCGCCGACAGGTCGACCGCCACGAGTGCCTCAGCGAGCGCGAGCGAGAGCGCGATGAGCACGGCGGGGACGAACCAGAACGAGTCGCGAATGCGCGCGAGCCAGTAGACGATGCGATTCACGCCCTCCCCCTTCGCTCTATCCGCCGGCACCCCCGGCGTGGGATCAGTCGCGCGTGAGCTTGCGGTACGTCGAGCGGTGCGGCTTCGCCGCATCGGGGCCGAGGCGCTCGATCTTGTTCTCCTCATACGCCTCGAAGTTGCCCTCGAACCAGTGCCAGTAGCTCGGGTTCTCCTCCGTGCCCTCCCAGGCGAGAATGTGCGTGGCGATGCGGTCGAGGAACCACCGGTCGTGCGTGATGACCACGGCGCAGCCCGGGAATTCGAGCAGAGCGTTCTCGAGACTGCCGAGCGTCTCGACGTCGAGGTCGTTGGTCGGTTCGTCGAGCAGCAGCAGGTTGCCGCCCTGCTTGAGGGTGAGCGCGAGGTTCAGGCGGTTGCGCTCACCGCCCGACAGCACGCCCGCCTTCTTCTGCTGGTCCGGCCCCTTGAAGCCGAACTGCGAGACGTATGCCCGAGAGGGAATCTCCGTCTTGCCGACCTGGATGTAGTCGAGGCCGTCGCTCACGACCTCCCACAGGTTCTTGTTCGGGTCGATGCCGCCGCGGCTCTGGTCGACATACGAGATGTCGACGGTGTCGCCGATCTTGAGGGTGCCGCCATCGAGCTCCTCGAACCCGACGATCGTCTTGAAGAGCGTCGTCTTGCCGACGCCGTTCGGCCCGATGATGCCGACGATGCCGTTGCGCGGGAGGGTGAAGGAGAGACCGTCGATGAGGATGCGCTCGCCGAAGCCCTTCTTGAGCTTCGAGGCCTCGATCACTTGCGAGCCGAGCCGCGGGCCCACGGGGATCACGATCTCCTCGAAGTCGAGCTTGCGCGTCTTCTCGGCCTCGGTCGCCATCTCCTCGTAGCGGGCGAGTCGGGCCTTCGACTTCGCCTGCCGGCCCTTCGCGTTCGAGCGCACCCAGTCGAGTTCGCTCGCGAGGCGCTTGGCGAGCTTCGCGTCCTTCTTGCCCTGCACCTCCAGGCGCGCAGCCTTCTTCTCGAGGTACGTCGAGTAGTTGCCCTCGTAGGGGTAGAGGCGCCCGCGGTCGACCTCGGCGATCCACTCGGCCACGTGGTCGAGGAAGTACCGGTCGTGCGTGATGGCGATCACGGCGCCGGGGTACTTCTGCAGGTGCTGCTCGAGCCAGAGCACACTCTCGGCATCGAGGTGGTTGGTGGGCTCGTCGAGCAGGAGCAGATCGGGCTTCTCGAGCAGGAGCTTGCACAGCGCGACGCGGCGCTTCTCTCCACCACTCAGGTGGGTGATCATCTCGTCTCCGGGCGGGCAGCGCAGAGCATCCATCGCCTGCTCCAGCTGGCTGTCGAGATCCCAGCCGTTCGCCGCGTCGATCTCCTCCTGCAGCGTGCCCATCTCGGCCATGAGGGCGTCGAAGTCGGCCTCGGGGTCGGCCATGGCGAGCGAGATCTCATTGAAGCGGGCGAGCTTGTCGCTCAGCTCCCGCACGCCGTCCTGCACGTTCTCGAGCACCGTCTTGGACTCGTCGAGCTCGGGCTCCTGCATGAGGATGCCGACGGAGTATCCGGGGCTCAGCCGCGCCTCGCCGTTCGACGGCTGGTCGAGGCCCGCCATGATCTTGATGATCGTCGACTTGCCCGCGCCGTTGGGGCCGACCATGCCGATCTTGGCGCCGGGGAAGAACGACATCGTGACGTCGTCGAGGATGAGCTTCTCCCCGACCGTCTTGCGGGCGCGGACCATGGTGTAGATGAATTCGGCCATAGCTACCAGTCTATGGAGAGCGTGCGGCCGACAAGGCACCGACCGGTGCTCAGGGCCGCCGCATCGTCGGCGACCACGGCGCCGTCGGCCACCTGGCCCAGCAGGCAGTCCTCGCCGAGGCGCACGGCCACGAGGATCGAGTCGGCCGGGGAACCCGTCGGAGTCGTGTCTGCCGTCACCTCCATGGCGGCCTTGTCGAAGCCGGAGGAGACGAGCTCATCGACCAGCTCGCGACTGGAGGGGGCGTCGTTCTGGGCGAGCAGGGCGTCGAGGCGGAAGACGAAGTAGTCGAGGTTCTCGGCAGCCGTGCCCCCCTCGACGAACTCAGGCGCCACCCCCGGGGTGCTGCGAGGCTGCTCGATCGGATCGACGGGAGCCTCGCTCGTCGGGGCAGGAACCGGGTCGCGTTCGACTGCGCAGCCGGCGAGAGCGAGCCCCGAGACAAGGATGCTCGCCGCGAGCCCGACACCCCGGAGGCCGCGCGAAGACGGGCGCGAGAGCATCCCGAACCTCCGTGATCTGCCGATGACGACGAGGCCGCGTCGCGACCCGCGTGCGAGTCTACGCAGGCCGCGTTCGGTAATCGAACACGCCTCACGGGCAATGGTTGCGAGCACCTCGACGGCTGGAGCAGACTCATCTCAACGCAAGCGGCGGGTGATCGGGGGATCACCGGGGGACCGCGAACCGTAACAGCGTTTCGGCCCGTTCGGGTCGGGCCAGAAGCGCTAGGACAAGTGCTGGTGGCCTCTGATCTCTTCGGGTGAGATCAGAGGCCACCGCCTTACTGTGTTCCGCAACGATCGTCAGGCGCGTCGAACCGGGTCGGCCTACACTCCCTCTCGGCGAAGGGATGTGAGCGGCTTGAGAAGTCTGACGATCCGCGACGCTCTCGGCGGCCCGTGGGCCTCGCACTGGCTCGTGTGGGTCAGCCTCTACCCGCCGACGACCCTGCTCGTCCTCCTGCGCGAGACCGTCACGCCCTACCCCGAGTGGTGGTGGCCGCTCCTCTCCGCAACAGTGCAGCACCTCATGGTCGGTGTCGTCATCGCTCTCGGCGCGGCGCTCAGTCGTCGCCGCCACCCCGTGCTGCCGCTGGCTGTCGCCGGCGCCATCTGGGGCATCGCAGCCATCGTTCGAGGCGTCATCGGGGGCACGGTCGCGGGCAGCGTCGCCGGCGTCGACCCCGAGTACGTGTTCCGCATCGTCACCTGGGTCGTGGCGAGCGCACTCTGGGTGCCGGTGTTCGTCTTCACGCTCGCGCAGTTCGATCGGCGGCGACTGCTGCTGGGCTCTCTGGACGCAGCCCGGCGCGAGCTCGACGACGCCCGCTGCCGGTCGGTGGAATCCGCCGACGACGTGCAACGACGACTGCGGGAGTCGGTGCACCAGACGCTGCAACCCGTGCTCGACGACCTCCAGGGAAGCCTGTCGAACTCGCGCGAGTCAGTATCGAGGCAACGCCTGGAAAAACTCAGCGCGCAGTTGAGCCGCGTGCACGACGAGGTCGCGGCGGTGGTCGAGGCCGCGGGCAGCAGCGCCGAGACGCCGAACTCCGTCGAGCGCGCCTCGGTGCGACGCGCCTTCGATGTGCAGCCGGGCAGGCCCGTGCTCACCGCCCTGCTCGTAGCGGTCGCCACGATCACTCTCATCGCGCCTGATGCCTGGCGCGTTTTCGGGCCCCTCGCGGCCGTCGAGGTCGTCGTGGCCACCGTTCTCGCCGGCCTCTTCCTCGGCGTCGGGCCCGCCATCGCACTGCGCACTGGTCACCGGGTCACGGTGTTCCCCGGGCAGTCCGTGACCGTGGTCTCCCTCGTCTTCGCGCTCGGTGCAATGACGCAGATCATGCTCGCGAGCGAGATCGATCCGATCACCTGGCACGGGCTCCTCATCGCTCCGCTCATCGCCGTCTCGCTCGTCCTCGCAAGCGTCGTGTTCTCCCTCGCCTCGGCGCTCTTCAGCATCAACGAGGAGGCTGGGGAGATGCTCGCCCAGACCCGGGCGACCATCGATTGCCTGACGGTCGAGAGGGACGAGATTCGAGACAGGGAGCGCCGTCGGCTCGCCATCCTCATGCACGGCCCGATCCAGGGGCGGCTCGCGGCGTGCGTCATGGCGCTCAACTTCCACATGACGGCCGCACCCGAGCGGCACGATCGCGGGCCGGCACAGGCGATCCTCGACTCGATCCTCACCCACTTGAACGATGTCTCGGCCGATCTCGTCGCGCTCGCATCGTTGGATGAGCGCGTGGCAACCCCCGAATAGGGGTGGCTCCCAGCCCTCTGAAGCCACCCAGAACGTCGTCTCGGCACCTAGACTGACGCGCATGGCTGACCCGGAGCCGACCGACGCCGTCGTCCTCGTCGCGGACGACGATGCTCTCGTGCGGTCCGTTCTGCGCATGGCACTCGCCTCGCGGGGATACGCCGTCGTCGAATCCTGCAACGTCGACGAGACCCGTCGTGCAGCCCAATCGCACGTGCTGCACCTCGCGGTGCTCGACGTCACCATGCCCGGAGGCACCGTGCTGGACGCGGTCTCGGCGCTCCGCGCATCGCACGCGCGTCTTCCGGTGCTCATCCTGAGCGGCAACCTGTCTCCGCCAGAAGGTTTGGACGACGCCGACTGCGAATTCGCCCGCAAGCCCATCGAGCTCGACGACTTCCTCGAGCGCGTGGACCGACTCCTCGCCCTGACCTACAGCAGCCCTCGCCCATGACATCGCCCCTCCGCGACGCGACGGCTCTCTCAGTCGTGCTCGACAGTGCGATCGCGGACCTCGCCGACGTTGCGTTCGTCGTGGACGCGGAGGGCACGGTCATCGCGGCGAACAAGACCCTGCTCGCTCGCTCGGGGCTTTCCCGCCAGCAGGCCATCGGGCAGCATTTTCTCGACATCATCCACGGCGAAGACCGTGCCATCACGGGCGAGCATCTGAGTCGCGCCCTGCGCGGCGAGGTGGCGGCATTCCGGGTCGTGAGAGCGCTCCACGAGGAGACGCAGTACGTCACGGACGTGACGCTCCACCCCGTGCGCGACGGTGACGACGTCGTCGCGGTCCTCGGCACCGCCCGTGACGTCACCGAGGCCATCACTGTCGCCCGCGAACGCGAGTCGGCGGAGGAGCTTCTGCAGATCGCCGGCCGCATGGCAGGGTTCGGGGGCTGGTCGATGGACGCCGTCGACAGGGTTCTTCGGCTGTCCGACGAAGCGCGCACGATCCTCGCGATCGCACCCGAGGCGGAGATCGTGCTCGGCGAGCTGCTCGACGCACAGCCCTCCCGCACCCGCGATGCCCTGCGAGGCGCCGTGCGCGGGTGCCTCGAGGAGGGGCGCGGCTTCGACCTGCAGCTCGACATCGTGACGAGCTCGGGCGGCAGTGTCATCGCGCGCATCCTCGGACGCCCCGAGCGCGACCACACCGGCGCGGTCGCGCGCGCACTCGGAGCCATCTGGGATGTCACCGAGGTCGAGGCCGAGAAAGCCAAGCTCGTGGAGCTCGAGGAGCGCCTGACGCTCGCCCTCAACACGATCAGCGACGGCATCATGTTCCTCGACCGCGAGTGGAACTTCACGTTTGCCAACCCGCGAGCGCTCGAGCTCATCGGAAAGACCGAGGACGAGCTGTTGGGGAAATCCTTCCGGGAAGCGTTCCCCGAGGCCGCGGAGTCGGACTGGGAGCGGGCGTACCGTCGCGCGATCGAGACGGGAAAGCGTCAGCAGGTCAGGTCGTTCGACGAGTCGATCGGCATGTGGTTCGACGTGACGGCGTACCCCACGGCCTCAGGGCTCGCCCTCTATGTGCGGGACGTCACGGAGGAGGAGTTGACGCGCCAGGACATGGTCGCGAGTCAGCGACGCCTGGCCGATCAGGCTCGCCTGCTCGACGCCTCGCGGGACGCCATGATCGTGCGCGGTCTCGATCATCGAGTGCAGTACTGGAACCGTGCCGCGAGTGAGCTCTACGGCTGGAGCTCGACCGAGGCGATCGGGCAGCCGATCACCGACCTGATCTTCAACGACACCGCCGCGGTCGACAACGCGACCGCGGCGGTGCTGCGGGACGGCTTCTGGAGCGGAGACCTCGAACAGCGCGCACGCGACGGGCGTGCGCTCGTGGTCGATGCTCGATGGCAGCTCGTGCTCGATGACGCGGGCCAGCCCTCGGCCATCTTCTCGGTCAATAGCGACATCACCGAGGAGCGGAAAGAGGAGACCGCCCGCTTGCGAGCGCAGCGCATGGAGAGCCTGGGAACCCTCGCGGGAGGCATCGCGCACGACCTCAACAACGTGCTCACCCCGATCCTCATGTCGGTACAGCTGCTGGCGCTGAAGAGCCGGGATACCGAGGAGCGACAGATCCTCGACGGCATGGAGGAGGCGGTCAAGCGGGGCGCCGACATGATTCGCCAGGTGCTCGCCTTCGCTCGTGGAGTGGAGGGCCGCCGTATTCGCGTGTCGGTGGGCGACCTGCTCGATGACCTCACCCTCTACGCCCGCGACGCACTGCCCACGGGCATCAACCTCACCGTCTCGCGCGACAACATTCGGGGCGACACGATGGGTGACCCGACGCAGCTCCTGCAGGTGCTCATCAACCTCGTCACGAACGCGAGAGACGCGATGCCCGACGGTGGACAGTTGCGCATCAGTGCCCACCAGGTCTCGATTGACGAGCAGTACACCTCCGTCAGCCACGCGGCCAGCTCCGGGGACTACCTCACGATCGAGGTCGAGGACGACGGGCACGGCATGCCCGCCGAGGTCGTGGCGAAGGTCTTCGAACCGTTCTTCACGACCAAGGATCCCGGTCGTGGTACGGGGCTGGGGCTCGCCAGCTCGCTCGCCATCGTGCGCAGCCACGGAGGCTTCATGCAGGTCTACAGCGAGGAGGGCAACGGCACGAAGTTCCAGGTCGCCCTGCCTGTCGCCGTGGAGCGTGAGACTGGGAGTGTACGCACCGTCCCGACGACAGAGCTCACCCCGCGCGGATCGGGCGAGCTCATCCTCGTCGTGGACGACGAGCCCATGATCCTGCAGGTGACGGCGCACACGCTCGAGTCCCACGGCTACCGCGTGGTGACCGCTCGCCACGGCCGCGAGGCGATCGACATCGTCGAGAAGGGCGAGCACGTGATCGACCTCGTGCTCACCGACATGATGATGCCCGTCATGGACGGCGCAGCGACGAGCGCCTACCTCGAGCACCATCACCCGAGCATTCCGATCGTCGCCATGAGCGGGCTCAACTCGCATGGGTCGGCCACGCGCGCCGTCGGCATGGGCATCGCGCGATTCTTGCCCAAGCCGTTCACGACGAGCTTGCTCCTGACCGTCGTGGCTGACACACTTCACGGCACGTCGCTCGACCACGATGAGGAGGACGAGGCATGACCGACTCCGACGCTCGCGCGCTGCGCGTCGTCGTGGCCGACGACGACCCGTTCACCCTCTCCCTCGTCACGGGCGGTCTCGAAGCGCAGGGCTTCGACGTGACCTCAGCGACGAGCGCAGAGAAGGCGCTCGCGGCAGTCGCCGCGGTGGACCCGCACGCCCTCGTGAGCGATCTCAACTTCGGTCACGGCCAGACCGGTGCTGCCCTTCTCGATCGCGTCGCCGCCGAGTTTCCCTGGATCGGGCTCGTCGTGCTCACCTCCCACCGCTCCCCCGAGTTGGCCGTGCCCAACCCTGAGCTCATCCCTGCGACGGTCGTCTATCTCGTGAAGTCGCAGCTCAGCCGCGTCGACGAGCTCGCCGACGCCGTGCACCGCGCGATCAGCGGCCAGATCGACGCCGACGTGGTGCGCGATGACGACGACGTGCCGACGGTCACCGCCGCGCAGGCGGAGGTGCTACGGATGCTCGCAGAAGGTGCGTCGACTCGCGCACTCGCCGAGCATCGGGGAACGACGGTGCGCGCGGTGGAGACGATGCTCACCCGCCTCTTCCTCGCGCTGGGCCTCGACACGGGCGAGAACGCGAGCCCCCGGGTCGCCGCGGTCACCCTGTGGCAGCGCGGAGGAATCCGCGTGCGTCGGGCGGGCGACTGAACCGAGGGCCCAGCATCATCCTCAGGGGCTAGAACGGGGTCGCGGCAAGCGCCTCGTCCCGGTTCTGGTCCGCCGTCTCCTCGGCAGGCACGGCGTCCTCCTCGGTGGGCCCCGCGGAGGCCCCCTCGCTCGCCTCCGAGGCGTCATCGCGCGTCGTGCTCTTCGCGATGACGCTGCGCGTGAACGTCGCGCGACCCCAGGTGAGGTCGTGCCCGATCGCCTCGGCGTCGATCTCGATCGACGTGCCGGACTTCTCCTCGGTCTCCCAGTCGCGGATGCGCACGCGCCCCGTGACGATCACGCGTTGACCCTTCTCGAGCGAGGTCGCCACGTGCGTGCCGAGCTGTCGGAAGGCGGTGACGGTGTACCAGTTGGTGTCGCCGTCGATCCAGGCGTTCTGGCCGCGGTCGAAGCGGCGCTGGTTCGAGGCGAGGCGGAAGCTCGTGATGGTGAGCCCCTCGCTCGTGACGATGTGGCGCGGGTTCGTCGCGACGAGCCCCGTGAGAGTGATGGTGTCGGTCATGGTGTCCTCCGGTCTGCCAGTAGTGGGCGAGACGCCGGACGGTTCGTGCCGGAAGAGCGCCCGGCGCCTCGTACCGGAGAGTGTGGTCGGCGACCTCGCGCCGCGACCGCACAGCAGCCCACGTGCGGAGAACGCGCACGCAGCACCACGGTGGGGAGGGGCCGTGGTGCGACGAGCGCGGTGCGCTCTAGTGCTCGGTGAACTCGGGGCGCTCCGCCCCCGGGCCCAGCGCGGCATGCAGCGCGCGCTTGGCGACGTCGAGCGATTCGTACGGCCCGCGCCGGGCATCCTCACCGGGCAGTGACACGTAGAAATCGTCACCGCTGCGCTGAACGGAGCCGACGGCTCCCGCGGGGCCGTGCGCGGCCCAGGTCTGGTCGATCTCGATCGGTGTGCTCATGGTGCGCTCCCTTCGGTCGGTGGACGCCTCGTGGTGCGAGATACGAAAATACGCCTGACGGCGGGCGCCTGTCGAGGGTGCGAAGAGGCTCTCAGCGCGCCTTCACGTACGGCGCATAGGCCTTGCGCACCTTGGTGACCTTCGGCAGGGCGACCGCGAGGCAGTACCCCTGGCCGGGGTTCTTCGCGAAGAAGTCCTGGTGATAGTCCTCGGCGATGATGTAGCGGCCGAGCGGCGAGATCTCCGTCACGATGCCGCCATCCCAGATCTCGGATGCTCGATCGCGGGCCGCCTCGAACAGCGCCTTCTGCTCCTCATCGGCGTAGAACATCGCCGAGCGGTACTGCGTGCCCACATCGTTGCCCTGCCGGTTGAGCTGACGCGGGTCGTGGAGCGTGAAGAAGATGTCGAGGATGACGTCGGCGGGCACGACGTCGGGGTCGAAGGTCACGGCGACGGCCTCGGCGTGCCCCGTCGCACCCGTGCAGACGAGCTCGTAGCTGGGGTTCTCGACGTGTCCGCCCGTGTAGCCCGAGACGACGTCGGAGACGCCCTCGATCGTGCGGTAGACGGCGTCGAGGCACCAGAAGCAGCCTCCGGCGAGGTGGAATGTGCGCATGGGGCGAGTGTACGACCGTCGGCCGTGCACGGGCCGAATGCTCCCCGGTCGTACGCTGGACGCATGCCCACCGAACACACGCCCTACACCGCCGCCGAAGACCGCTACGACCAGCTCGAGTACGCCCGCGTCGGGCGCAGCGGCCTCAAGCTTCCGCGCATCTCGCTGGGGCTGTGGAACAACTTCGGCGACGACAAGCCGATCGAGACGCAGCGGGCGATCCTGCGCCGTGCCTTCGACCGCGGCGTGACGCACTTCGACCTCGCCAACAACTACGGCCCGCCCGCCGGCAGCGCCGAGAGCAACTTCGGCCGCATCCTCGCCGAGGACTTCCTGCCGTACCGAGACGAGCTCGTCATCTCCTCGAAAGCCGGCTACTTCATGTGGGAGGGGCCGTACGGCGAGTGGGGCTCGCGCAAGTACCTGCTGAACTCGCTCGACGCGAGCCTGCGCCGCCTCGGCCTCGACCACGTGGACATCTTCTACTCGCACCGCCCCGACCCCGACACCCCGCTCGAGGAGACCATGGGGGCGCTCGCGACCGCCGTCACGAGCGGCAAGGCGCTCTACGTCGGCATCTCGAACTACGACGCCGCGCAGACCCGCGAGGCGCACCGCATTCTCGGCGAGCTCGGGATCCCGCTCCTCATCCACCAGCCCCGCTACAACATGTTCGACCGGCGCATGGAGGACGGCCTTCTGGATGCTCTCGCCGACCTCGAGCTGGGCAGCATCGTCTTCTCGCCTCTCGCACAGGGCCTGCTCACCAACCGGTACCTCGACGGCATTCCCGCCGACTCGCGCGCCGCGGAGGGCCGCTGGATCACGGGCGACAACATCGACGACACGTATCTCGAGCGCGCGCGAGCCCTCCACGCGATCGCGGAGTCTCGAGGCCAGTCGCTCGCCCAGATGTCGCTGTTGTGGGTCCTGCGGCACCCGCAGGTCTCGAGCGCCCTCATCGGTGCGAGCAGCGTGCGCCAGCTCGACGACAGTCTCGACGCGCTCCACGGCGCCGCGCTGACCGACGAGGAGATCGCGGCGATCGAGCCGCACGCCGTGCACGGCACCGGTACCCGGTAGCCCGACGGTGGGATACGTCTACGCGCTGCTCGCGGCAGTGCTGTTCGGCGCGAACGGCAGCGTCACCAAGCTCATCATGGATGCGGGGCTGACGCCCGCGCAGGTGACGCAGTTCCGCCTCGTCGGGGCCGCGCTCATCGCCGGAGCGGTGCTGCTCGTGATCGACCGCCGCGCCTTCCGCATGCCCCGCCGGCAGTGGCCGATCATGATCGTGCTCGGCGTCGTCGGTGTCGCCTTCCTGCAGGGAACCTACGCGGCCGCAGTGCAGCTGCTGCCGGTCGGCATCGCGCTGCTGCTCGAGTACACGGCGGTGCTCATGGTGGCGCTCGTGGCGTACTTCGTCTTTCGCGAGCGGGTGAAGGCACGACTGTGGGTCGCGATCGCCCTTGTGCTCGCGGGGCTCGCGGTCGTCGCCCAGGTCTGGGCGAGCACCCTCAACCCGCTCGGCATCGTCTTCGCGGTCGCCGCGGCGGTGTGCCTGGCGCTGTACTTCCTCATCGGCGAGAAGCAGGTCGTGCGCACCTCGCCGCTCGCCGTGTCGTTCTGGACGATGTCGTTCGCCGCGATCTTCTGGGCGTTCGTGAGCGGCTGGTGGCAGCTCGACCCGAGCGTGTTCACGGCCCCGGTGGACCTCGGTGGTCAGGGGGCGGAGCTCCTCGTGCCGATGTGGCTGCCGCTCGCCTGGAACGTCGCCCTCGGCTCGTTCGCGCCCTTCATGCTCAGCCTCGCCTCGCTGCGGTACCTGTCGGCGACCGCGGCGGGCATCGTGGCCTCCTCCGAGGTCATCTTCGCGTTCGCCGTGGCGTGGCTGTGGCTCGGCGAGACCCTCGGCCTCGTGCAGATCGTCGGTGCCGCGGTCGTGCTCGCTGGCATCATCCTCGCGCAGACCGCCCGCAGCACGAAGATCGTCGTCGATGCCGATCTCGCCCTCAATACGGGGCCGATCACGACCGTCGACGTGTCCTCCCGGTGATCTTTCGTCAGGTAGGGACTCGCCCCGTCCCCCGTTCGGGGGTACAGTGCTGGGCATGACATGGGGGAACGACGTCGTCCAATGGTGGGCCTCAGACGAGGGCTGGCGCGTGCTCACGGGGGCGATCATCCCGGGGCTGGCGATTCTGGTGGCCGGGGTGATCGCGGCGCTCATCGCGCGCGGCTCCACGAAGCGGCTGCTGAAGCACCATGATCGGGATGCTCTCACCAGCGCCGTCGGAGCGTTCGTGCTCGCCGGGCGCACCGCCGCCGCGTGGCACGACCACAGCGATACCGAGCGCCGACACGTCGACGAACTCATCTCGGAGGCCGAGACGCGCCTGCGCCTCCTGCCGATACCCGGCGCGGCTCTCGCCGCGAACTGGGCGACCCACCAGCTCGAGTCGATGAAGGGGCACTCCTCGGGCTTCCGGTTCCAGGCCCAGCAGACCCTCGGCGACTACCGGGATGCGCTCATCGCCTGGTCGCAGAAACCGCGCACGGCCAAGAAGCTCTTCGGCGCCGACCTCGAGCGGTGGCGCTACGAGACCGACGAGACCGCCGAGCCGCCCGCGGAGGCACCCCCTGCCCCGACCTCTGCCGAGGCAGCGCCGAACCCCTCCCCCGTGACGACCCCGCCCTCGGCGTCAGTGCTGCCCGAACCGCCCGCCACGACGGGCCCCGTGCGCGACCCGGCCCTGGCGGCGGCACTCGCGGCTGCGCCGCCGCCCAGCACCCGCACGGCAGCGAGCCCCGCGATCGTCGACGACGCGGAAGACGCCCCGCGGCCGATGGCCGCCTCGGTCGTGCGGGAGCGCATCGACTCGACCGACCACGACTAGTCAGGGGCGACGTCGCCGAAGGGCACCGCGAACAAGAGCCGCGCTGATGCGGAACTCTGCCGAAGCGCCCGCTCTGCGTCAGACCGTCGTGCGTCGACCGCGCGCGAGGAGCACGAGGGACCCGAGTGCGACGAGCATCGCGCCGAGCCATCCCAGGGCCGAAGCGCCCGACGCGCCCGTGGCAGCGAGCTCGCTGCCACCGAGCTCATCAGCCTGAAGCTCGACGGCGCCCGCGTCACGCAGGCCGACGCGCGGCTCCCCGCGCTGATCTTCCTCGGGAGTGTCAGCGACCGGCGAGAAGCGGGATGCTGCGTCGACGGCCGAGAAGGTTGCCGACACGTCCGCGGACGTCATGTCCAAGAACTCGTCCTCCGGCACGATGTCCACGGCCGGGCTACCCGGAGTCAGGATGACGGTGTCAGTCGCGCCGCCGTTGGCGGCGAGCGATGCTCCTGGGCCGAAGATCTGCGCGACCGACCGGCCGAAGAGCGTCGACGAGGCGGCGGTGCCGATCGCGACCTCCGTCGCCTGCGATGTGCTGAAGACGTTGCCGCCCCGGTCTTCCCACGTTCCGTCCTCGATAGCGCCCAGCTGCGGGAACGACCGCGAACCGGCGAAGATATTCCCCACGATGAAGCTGGAGTCGATGTCGTCCTCGTAGACGAGGACGGCGTCACCGCGTTCGCCCTCATCCGACGTGTTCGCTTCGTTGTCGAGGAAGGTCGAGAGGCCGATCTGCGCGTACGCGGAGGTGATCGCCCCGCCGATGCCAGCCGCCGAGTTCTCCACGAACGTCGAGTTGAGCACGTAGGCGAGTCCGTAGCTCGAGATCGCGCCGCCGTCCTCCTCCGCAGTGTTCCCGACGAACGTCGACCCGAGAGACGCGCTGTAGTCCTGCGCGACAACCGCTCCACCGACGAACGCATCGTTGCCGACGAAAGTCGACTCGAACTGAGCCGAGCCGGCAGCGTAGAGCGCACCGCCGAAGAAGGCACTGTTGTCGCTGAACGTCGAGCCGACAGCGATGACGTCCTCGCCGTAGATCGCGCCGCCAAAGTCGTCGGCGCTGTTGTCGGTGAAGGTCGAGCCCTCGATGATCGCGAAGCCTGAGCCGTCGTGGTAGATCGCCCCACCGTCGTCGGAAGCGACGTTGCCCTCGAAGCGAGAGTTGTAGACCTCGATGTCGCCCTCCACGTACACGGCCCCGCCGTCGACGCCGCTGCCGTTCAGGACGGCGAGGTTCTGCAGGACAAGGTCGGCTCCAGCCGACCCGGCGAGAATCTGGGTGACGTTGTCGCCATCCAACTGCGCGCCCGCGAGACCGAAGAGAGTCAGGTCGTGGTCGAACGTGAGGGGCGTCGAGAGCGTGAAGGCACCTGCGAGGCAGACGATCGCTGTGTCGGCATCCAGGAGCACCTGAATATCGGCCGCGTCGTCGCCGGGTGCCGTGACCGTGTTGCCGGTGTCGCAGTCGTCGGTGGTCGCCGCGATCGCGGGAGTCGCCGCGACGGAGCCCAGCCCGACGACGAGACCGCTCGAGGCGATCGCGGCGGCCGTGCGCGTGACGCGCCGGCGGCGGAAAGCGGGCGGCACGGGCAGGGCTTCAGGGGTGTTCTCAGGCACGACGGGGGCTCCTCAGGGGGTACGGGCACGCGCGCATCGATGGATCGCGCTCCCGGGCGTGATTCGAACCCTACAGTTGATCCGACAACTTTTCACGACCAATCGGGCGGAGAGCCGGAATGTTCGCACCCTTGCGGTTCCTCACGCAGCAGGCCGCCGAGAGGCCGGATGCGCCTGCTCTCATCGGCGTCGATACCCGGTGGAGCTTCGCCGAGCTCGACCGGGCCGTTGCGGCTGTCGCAGGCCGGCTTCGCGACCTCGGTGTCGTGCCGCGTCAGCTGGTCGCGACAGACCTCAACCCGGCCGATGACTGGATCGTCACCCTCGCGCTCCTGCGCATCGCCACGCGGACCGTGTCGCTCACCGGGACGGATTCCGCCGTGAGCATCATCCCGGATGTTCTCCTCTCTCGACCCGGGAGCCGCGCGGGGCACGCTGCCACCGCGATCACCGTCGACGGGCTGTGGATCGAGCAGGTGATCGCCGAGGCGGACGAGACGCAGGACGTGCCGATCGTGCTCTATCCACGCGCCGACAGCATCTGCCGTGTCATCCTCACGAGCGGCACGACCGGCACGCCGCGAGCGGCAGAACTCTCGGTGCGCGCCGTCGAGCACCGACTTGAGCACCTGCCCGCCTACTGGACCGACGCTCGGCCCGAAGTCGACCTCATGTCGTTGTCGACCACCGGAGGCTTCCATACCGCGCTCGCGGCGCTGCAGCACGGCACCCCCTACATCACCGTGGACCCCGCCGATGCGCGGTTCGCCCGGGCGACCGCGGGGGTCTCCGTTCAGGTGCTCTGCGGCTCGCCCGTGCAGATCGGCCAGACTCTGCGCTTGCTGCGCGAACGCGATCTCTCGCTTCCCGACCTCCGCGAAGTGCGCACGGCAGGAGGCGCCGCGACCCCCACCCTGCTCGAGACGATCGCGTCGCAACTCGCCGTACCCGTCCGCGGCGTCTACGGGTCGACCGAGGGTGGCGGCGTCGCCACGCGCATGCTGCACTCGGGTGGGGATCCCGCCGACGTGGGCACCGCGATCAGCGGCATCGACCTCGAGATCGTCGACGAGCACGGCGCGACTCTCCCCCCGGGCGAGGAGGGCGACATCCGCTACCGCGGGCAGGGACTCGCGAGCGGCTACGCAGGGGACGATTCTGACGGCTCCTTCCGCGCTGGCTGGTTCTCGCCCGGTGATCAGGGTCACCTCACGAGCGAGGGCGCACTCGTCCTTCACGGCCGTACCGCTGAGATCGTCAACGTCGGCGGTGTGAAGGTGGACCCGGCCACCGTGGATGCGGCTGTCGAGGGATTCCCGGGAGTGATCGACGCCGGGACCTTCATCATCGAGCAGGTGCCCGGCGTCCCCGAGCTCGGGCTCGCGATCGTCGCCGAGGCGAGCTGTGATCTGCGAGCGCTGGACCGCCTGCTGCGCCAGCGACTGCCCGGCAAGCACCCGACGGTGTTCGGCCAGGTCTCGGTGATCCCGCGCAACCGCATGGGCAAAGTCGAGCGTGCGCGCCTCGCCGCGGAGTTCCGACGCCGACTGGGGTTGGACTGAGCTATGACGCGCGCGCAGCGCGCAGCGCGCCCATGAGCAGCCGGAAGGACAGGCGCGGGGCAGCGAGCTGGTTGATCGTCCCGACCGCGTAGAGGCCGCTCACCGGTTCCGCGAACATCACGTGCCCGGTCATGCCCGCGTGACCGAGCAGCACCCCCGGCCGCGGAAGACGCGTGAGGAGGCGCGGCAGGCTGAGCGCCATCAAGCCGACCCCGTACGTCACGCGGGGGAACAGGGGCAGACGGTCGGCGGTCGCGAGAGCGAGCATGCGCGGATCGAGCAACTCGCCCTCGAACACCGCGCGGAGGAATCGCATAGTGTCGGCCGTAGTCGACATGAGCGCACCCTCGGCACCGAGGGACGCGAGGCGCCGGCCTCCTCGGTAGGACTGCGAGCCGTGGAGCAGGGGCGACGCGGCATCGAAGAGCTCGAGGGATTCCGGGGTCAGCAGAGCGGTGTCGTTCAGGCCGAGAGGGTCGAGCAGCTCGCGACGCAGCGCGACCTCGAGCGGGCATCCCGCGATCGTCTCGATGAGCCGGCCGACCAGTTGGTAGTTCGTGAAGCTGTACTGGGCGCGACCGCTGTGCGGCGCGAAGGGTGCCTTCATGCCGCGAGCGATCTCGAGAGTCTCGTCGTAGCTCCACCCCGGGTCTGCCGCGGTGACCGACGCGATGTCGCTGCGCGGGTCGAGCGTCTTCGTCGCGTAGTAGTTGGGGATGCCTGATGTGTGGGCGAGAACATCGCGCACGGTGATGTCCTCCACGTGGTCGACGCCCCCAAACCGGTTGAGGCCGTCCAGGTCGGTGCGGGGCAGGATGCTCGCGAGAGGCTGCTCGAGCGTCAGATCCCCCGCGGCGATCCGACGCAGCACGAGCACCGCGGCGAAAGTCTTGGTGCTGCTGGCAATCGCGTTCTTCGCGCGTGAACCGGGCGCTGTCCAGCTGTAGTCGAGTTTTCCTGAGCGGTCGGCGACGCGCAGCTGCAGCTCGCTGACACGCGGGTCGCGGTCGAGTCTCTCGCACACCGCGTCGAGTCTCTCGTGTCGTGATCGCACCCCGCGACGCTACCGCGAGAATGCCTCGCGAGATCCGCTGCGCGAACGCAAGCGCAGCGTCGCGACCGCGCTCGTGACGCGGAGCGTGGTGCGCCGCAGGAGCGGCGGCGCACCCAGGAATCGGCACAGCGCCCCCGGCAGGAGTCGAACCTGCGACCAAGAGATGAGAAGCACCGCGAGATCTGCTCTACGCGCCCCCGGCAGGAGTCGAACCTGCGACCAAGAGATTAGAAGGCTCCTGCTCTATCCGCTGAGCTACGGGGGCATCCAGCTCCCCCAGGATACTGGTCGAGTAGCGCCACTGGCCGAGCCGCGCATCGATTCCGTAGCCTCGGGGGATGACCTACGCACACTGGACCCGCGTCTCGGAGTGGCCTCTCGCGGCCGCCGCTCTCGTCTTCTTCGGCATCTACGCCTGGCTCGTGATCGGCGAGCCTCCTACCGCGCTGGAGATCACCATCGAGGTTGTTCTCGTGATCATCTGGGTGATGTTCGTTGTGGACTACGTGGCGCGCCTCGTGCTGACGACGAATCGGCTGCAGTGGTTCGTGCGGCACCTGCATCTGCTGGCGATCGTGATCCTGCCGTTCTTCCGCCCGCTGTACCTGATCCGCCTGGTGAGCCTCGTGGGACTGCTGAGCAAGGCGAGCGCGTTCCGCGGTCAGGTGACGATGTATTTGGTGACGGCGTCGAGCATGCTCATCCTCATCGCGTCGGTCGCGATCCTCGATGTGGAGCAGGATGCTCCTGGAGCCCTCATCACGTCGTTCGGCGACGCCATCTGGTGGGCGTTCGTGACGATCACGACGGTCGGCTACGGCGACCTGTACCCGGTGACGACGGCCGGGCGCCTCGTGGCGGCGGGGCTCATGGTGGCGGGCATCGCGCTGCTGGGTTCGGTGACCGCGACGTTCGCCTCGTGGTTCGTGGAGCGCGTCGCGGCGCCCGCGGCCCCCGCGTCGACGGCGACCGCGAACGAGTCCGGCGACGATCGGAGTGACGAGGCTCAGCTGGCGGCGGAGGCGAGCGCGGCGAGCAGCCGCGGCAGCGGGGGAACGCCCTCGGCCTGAACGACGACCTCCCCACTGTCGTCGAGGACGACGACGGTGGGGGTGCGGGTGACACCGCGCGCTTCGGCGCGCTCGAGGTGGTGGGCCACGTCGAGCTCGTCCCAGTGCAGACTCGGCACGAGCCGCGCGGCTTCGGCGACGACCTCGCGGGCCCGATGGCAGGGCTCGCAGAAGGCTGAGGTGTAGAGCTCGAGGCGCATGCGGGAAGCCTAGAGGCGGAGCATCCGTGCCCCCTGATGGCGGCCGCCCGGCGCGAACGGCCGCATCGTCGTCTGCCGGCCAACGCCGGGTGAACACTGCGTGACGTCTCCCCCACGGCCGCGCGCGCGTCGCCGCGTGTTCACCGAGCCGGGCGAGACTCCCGCAATGGCACGGTGGGGGAATTATCGCGCGCTCGGTGACTCGGTGAGCATGATGCGCCGCGACGCGAGCGACCTCACCTTCGATTCGCCGACCTGGTCGTGGACAGATCGGGTCGCCCTCGCGGTCGAGAGCGTGGCCCGACTGCGTGGGGAGGCGGCCCAGGGATGCTCGCTCGCGAGCCCCGGCGCGACCGTCGAGCAGCTCGTGCGCGACCAGGTGCCGCGGGCGCTCGAGGCGGGCGCCGACCTCGTGACGATCCTCATCGGCACCTCGGAGCTGCTCGACGGCTCCGCACGCCCCGCCTCGCTCGCCCGCCGTCTGGAGTCGGGCGTGCGCACGCTCACCGCAGCCGGCGTGGACGTCGTGCTCGCGACGTGCCTCAACCCGCCGACGGCGATCGTGCCGCGACGGCGGCGCGTGCGCACGGCCGAGTTCACGGCAGAGCTGTGGTCGATCGCCCGCACGCACGACGCCTCGGTCGTGGATGCCTGGTCGTTGCGCGATGCGCGCCTGCGCCCGCTCGGCACGGGTGATCGCGTGCATCTCGGCGAGGAGGGCCACCGCCAGCTGGGCACGCGGGCCGTGCACGTGCTGGGGCTGCCGTTCGTCGAGCTGGGCGGCCGCCCTCGAGCGTCGGCGGCCGGCGGCTAGACTGCCGGAGTGAGTGCCGCTACTGATCGTCTCGTCTGGATCGACTGCGAGATGACGGGTCTCGACCTCGCGTTGGACGACCTCATCGAGGTCGCCGTGGTCATCACGAACTACGACCTGGAGCCCGTGCACGACGGCTTCTCGATCGTCATCGCGCCCACCGAGCGGGGTATGGCGAACATGAGCGACTTCGTGCGCGAGATGCACGCCTCAAGCGGCCTGCTCGACGAGCTGCCGCAGGGCGTGCCGCTCGAGGATGCTCAGGCGCAGATCATGGCGTACCTCACCGAGCACGTTCCGACCGCTGGGCAGTCTCCCCTCGCGGGCAACACGATCGGCACCGACCGAGCGTTCATCGCGCGCTCGCTGCCGCAGGTCGACGCGCACCTGCACTACCGCAGCGTCGACGTCTCCTCCATCAAGGAGCTCGTGCGTCGGTGGTTCCCCCGCATCTACTTCAACGCGCCCGCGAAGGACGGCGGGCACCGGGCCATGGCCGACATTCTCGAGTCGATTCGCGAACTCGACTACTACCGCAGGGCGGGGTTCGTCGCCGAGCCGGGGCCCAGCTCTGACGACGCTCAGGCGGTCGCGGCCGACATCGTGCAGAAGTGGGAGCCCCGGCTGTAATACACTGGGGCGGCAGCGTGCGCGAGCACGGTGACACGGTGGGTATAGCTCAGCTGGTAGAGCGCCTCGTTGTGGTCGAGGAGGCCGCGGGTTCAAGCCCCGTTACTCACCCCACTGGCTGATCGGGCTCGGGTTCTTCCCGGGCCCGATTCGCCTTTTCTGGAGTAGCTTCGTGCCGCTCCGCCCCCGCGTCCTCCCCGCATGTTCAGTCGGCTGCGCGACACTAGGAGCGTGACTCCCCCCGCCGGCACCTCCTCGTCCGTGGCCGAGAGGCTCGACGAGCAGACCCTGCACGCCTCGCAGGTGCCGTGGTCGACGGTCATCTGGAACGACCCGGTGAACCTCATGAACTACGTCTCGTGGGTGTTCCGCCGCCACTTCGGCATGACGCGAGAGGACGCTGAGCGCGCGATGCTCGCCGTGCACCACGACGGTCGCGCAACGGTCGCGGAGGGCAATCGCGAGGCGATGGAGCGCCACGTCGAGGCGATGCACGAGTACGGACTGTGGGCGACCGTCGAGAAGGCTCCCCGATGAGGGGCTTCCAGGCGACAGAGGCTGGCTGGCAGGCCATCCTCGAACCGGAGGAGGCGCGCATTCTGCTCTCGCTGAGCCGTCAGCTGCAGTCGCTGCTCGCCGACAGCCTCGAACCGGATGCTCTCGCCGACGGCGCCGTGCGTCGCCTGCTGCCCGATGCCTATCGCGATGACCCCGAGGCTGCCGAGGAGTGGCGCCGCTTGAGCCGACGCGGCCTCGTCGAGAGCAAGGTCGCGCATGCCGCGACCCTGAGCCGCGCGCTCGCGGCGCCCGCCATCGCCTCGGAGCCGACGACGATCACGCTCGACGCCGACGACGCCCTCGACTGGGTGCGCGCTGTCGGCGACCTGCGGCTCGTCATCGCCGACCGCATCGGCATCGTCGTCGACGGTGACGAGGGCACGACGGCGGAGCCGGGGCTGCGAGAGCTGTACGACTGGCTCGCGTGGATTCAGGACGACCTCGTGCGCGTTTTCGAGTCGGGCGAGGGCGGTGCCGACGGTGACGAGTGAGCCTGCAGAACTAGACCTCGACGAGGCCGCGTTCGAGCGGCTCGTCGTGGAGGAGCTCGACGCGCTGCCAGACGAGATGGTCGAGGGGCTCGACAATGTCGTCTTCGTGACCGAGGCGAGGCCCGAGGACGGCTCCCTCGACCTGCTGGGGCTCTACGAGGGGGTCGCCCTCACCGACCGCGGCCAGTACGGCTTCGGCGAGCTGCCCGACCGCATCATCCTTTACCGCGAGCCGCTGCTCGCCGCCGCCGAGGGCGACCTCGAGGAGCTGCAGGAGCAGATCCACATCACGCTCGTGCACGAGATCGCCCACTTCTACGGTATCGACGACGACGAGCTGCACCGACTGGGGTGGGCGTGAGCCGGGGTGCGCGCCGCGCGCGGGCGATCGTGAGCGGCGTCGTCGCCCTCGTGATCGTCGGCGCCGCGGCGTACGCCGCGGCGGCGCTCCTGAGCCCGCTACCCGCACTCGAGGTGCAGCCGCGCGAGCTCGACACGAGCGCCGTGGGCGCCTCGCTCGACGAGCTCGGACTGCCGGATGCCGGGGCGACAGCCGTTGCCCTGCCCTCGGGCGAGCCGGTTCTCGCCGGCGATGAGGAGCCCCGCCCCATGGCGGGCGTCGCCAAGCTCGTGCTCGCGCACGTCGCCCTCGACGCAGAGCCCCTCGAGGTGGGGCGCACGGGCGAGACCGTGCAGATCGATGCGGCGACAGCATCCCGTTACCGGGAGCTCACGACGGCGGGGGCGCGCACCGTGCCTGTGCAGCAGGGTCAGGTCTGGACGCGCCGCGATCTGCTCGCGGCGACCGTCATCGGCTCGGGCAACAACATCGCCGAGTTGCTCATGCTCGAGGTCTTCGGCGGCCTCGACGCCTATACCGCAGCGGCCTCGTCGTGGCTCGACTCGGTCGGGCTCGCCGACACCGCGGTCGTCGACGCGACGGGCCTGGACTCGGGCAACATCTCGACCGCGCGCGACCTCGCGCGACTCGCCCAGCTCACGCTCACCGACCCGGTGCTCGGCGAGCTCATGACCGACCGGCCACGTTCCGCCACCTCGGGGGCCTCGTGGGGCGATGAGGCCGCGTACGTGGTCGACACCGGCGCGATCGGCCTCACGCGCACCTATACGGATGCGGCCGGAGTCGTACTGCTCCTGGCCGTGCCCGTCGTGGCCGCCGGCGCGGGGGCCGAGTCGGCCACTCCTGTCGCCCTCGTGCTGCTCGGTCAGCCGGGGTACGCCCAGGCCGAGGTCGCGGTGCGTGCGCTCATCGCCTCCCTCGCCGACGTCATCGCGCCCACCACCCTCGTGGAGGCCGGCGCGACGGTCGGCGAGCTGCGGTCGGCGTGGGGCCAGAGCGCGAGCATCCTCGCCCGCGACGCGATCGCGGTCACTCAATTCGACGGCAGCACGATCGAGGTGCGCCTAAGCATCCCCGCGCGCCAGACCGTGCTCGAGGGCACGACGATCGGGCAGCTCGTCGTCTCGACGCCCGACGGCGAGCAGGTCTCGAACCTCGTCGCCGGCGGCACGATCGCGCAACCGGGCGTCGCCTGGCGCTTCGCCGACCCCGCGACCGTCATCGGTCGCTGGACGGGCTGAACGCGACGAGCACGGGCACCCGGGTCAGCCCGGCACGGCTCAGCCCGGCACGACCTCGTCGGCGGTGCCGCGCGGGTCGTGCCGGTAGGCGTGCCACTCCTCCTGCCGCGCCCAGCGCTGCCAGTTGCGGGCAAGAAGCTCGCCATCGCGCGCGATCGCGCGGCGCCGCCGCTCGACGTCGTCGGGCAGCTCGATCCAGAGGGCGTGATCGGCGAGGGCACGCGCGGTCGGGCTGATCGCCCCGCAGCCCTCGATCACGAGGGGTCGCTGCGGGTCGAGGTCGTGCCAGGTTCCGGGGCGGGCATCCGGCCAGTTCCACGACCGCCAGCGGGGCGGTCGCCCCTCCGCGATCGCCCGCAGCACATGGTGGAGCACATGCGCCTCCGCCGCCTCAAGGCCATCCCAGCCCGGATAGACATCGTCGAGGCTCAGCAGCTGCGCGCCGGTCGACCGCGCGAGCTCGGTCGCGAAGGTCGTCTTGCCCGAGCCCGAGCGCCCGTCGATGAGGGTGATGCGCTCTCTAGCCACCGACCACTCCGATCACGGGGTTGAACGTTCCGACAAGCACCGCCGTCGTTACCGCAGCGGCCGAGACGAGCACGGCGATCACGACGACAGCGGTGTCGGATGCTCGCCACGGAGACGGCCGAATCCACGTGCGCGGCCCCGGGGCTCCGAACCCTCGCGCCTCCATGCCGATCGCGAGCGCCGACCCGCGGCGTATCGACAGCACGAGCAGCGCGAACACCAGACCCGCGGCACGCCGCACCCGGCCGCGATCGCCGAGGCCACGCGCGCGGCGCGCCCGCTCGAGCAGCCGTGCGTCGTCGCGTAGCAAGGTCAGCAGTCGCAGGGCCGCGACTCCCCCGAGCACGAAGCGACTGGGCAGGCGGAGGTTCTGGCCGAGAGCATCCCCCAGCCGCGTCGCATCGGGACGCGAGAACAGAGCGATGGCGGGAATCGCGATAGCGAGAATGCGTAGCAGGGTGGCGAGCGCGAGCTCGAGTGAGCCGTCGCTGATGCTCACGAGCCAGAACTCGGCGTAGACCGTGCCGCTCGGCTGGCCGTAGAAGACGATCGTGAGGGCGGCGAACGGAGCCGCGATGAGAATGGGGGCAATACGTCGCAGCAGCAGTCGGGCCGGGATGCCCAGCAGGGGTATCAGCAACAGCTGCAGCCCGAGCGCGACCGCGGCCGACACGACATCGATCGTCGTGACGAGCAGCAGGGCGGGCACGAGCGAGGCCGCGATCGACGCGACCGGGTTGAGCCGCTCGCCGAGCGTCGCCGACCGAGACGGTGTCTGCGAGACCGACACGGTCGATGCGTGGCTCGGCGTGTCGGGGTTCGGCTGCGGCGTGTTGGCGAGTTGCGTCGGTCTGGCAGACACGAGCTCGGGGGCGCCCGGGGCGGGCAGGGCGACCTCACGTGCGCCGAGCGCCTCGACGAGGGCGCGGTCGTGCGTCGCCATGACGACAGCACCGCCGGCGTCGCGGTGCTCGGCGAGCAGGGCGGCGAGCTCGGCCCACGTTCGCGAGTCCTGCCCGAACGTGGGCTCGTCGAGCAGCAGCACGGGCGGGGCCGCCGCAAGGGCGGTGCCCACCGAGAGCCGGCGTTGCTCGCCACCGCTGAGCGAGAACGGGCTCACTCCCCCGAGCCGCCGCAGCCCGAGCCGCTCGAGCAGACCGTCACCCCGCTCGCGCGCGACGGGCCCCACGGCGAGCTCGTCGCGAACCGTGCCCGCGACGAACTGATGCTCGGGGTTCTGGAACACGACGCCGAAGCGCGCCGCGAGGTCGGCCGAGCTCCAGCGCTCGGGTGCGCCAGCCGCGAGCGCCTCGATCGACCCGGCAGCGGGTGGCAGGAGCCCCGCGAGGGTGAGCAACAGCGTGCTCTTGCCGCTGCCGTTCGGCCCGGTGAGCGCGACGATCTCGCCGGCGCGCACCTCGAGATCGAGTCCGAGCGGAATCGGCTCGCCCCCGGCCGGTTGCACGTCGAGCCCGGCTGCTTCCACGAGCACATCACCCCGCAGTGCCGAGGCGGCGGCTGGATGCTCAGGCTCGCGCCCGGGAACCCAGACGCCGCGCGCCGAGAGTTCTGCACCTTGCGCGGCCAACACCTCGTCGACGGGCCCGTCGGCCACGACCCGGCCACCGTCGAGCACGACGACGCGGTCGACGAGCGCGGCCCACACCTCGACGCGGTGCTCCACGACCACCAGCGTGAGGCCGCGCTCGCGCACGAGCCCGTCGACGGCGCGCGCCACGTCGACGACGCCGGCGGGGTCGAGCTGCGCGGTCGGTTCGTCGAGCAGCAGGGCTGCGGGCTCGAGCGCGAGTACTCCGGCGAGGGCGAGCCGTTGACGCTGCCCGCCCGAGAGCCGGGCGCCCTCGGCGTCGGCAGGCAGGTCGAGCCCGACGGCCCGCAGCGCCGAGTCGACGCGCTCGGCGATCTGCGCGGCCGGCACCCCGAGGTTCTCCGGCCCGAAGGCCACGTCGTCTCGCGCGCGAGCGAGCACCAGTTGAGCATCCGGATCTTGCAGAAGTAGCCCGACCCGCCCGCGCGATTCGGCCACCGGGCGGTCGTCGACCGTCAGGCTGCCGCGCTGATCTCCTTCGTCCGACCCGCCCAGCACGCCTGCCCAGGCCTGCAGCACTGTCGACTTGCCGCTGCCCGAAGCGCCGAGCAGCAGCACCCGCTCTCCAGGAGCGATGCTGAGCTCGACCCCGTCGAGCACGGGCGTCGAGCGGCCCGCGGGGGTCCAGCCCCAGTCGTGCGCCCCGAGGGAGGCGGCGGCGGTCGTCACGAGGTCGATCGGTGCTCCACGGTTTCATCTGCCGACGCGTCCTCGCGCTCTGCCTGCAGAGCGACCTCGCGACCGGCCGCGAAGCGCGCGAGGGCCCCCGTGCGGGCGAGCCCCCGCACGATGAGCCAGCTGCCGAGGCCCGCGATGACGGCGCCCGAGAGCATCGCGCTCACGGCATAGACAACCATGAACTCGGGGCGGGCGGCGGCGTAGTAGAACGTGAGGTCCATGATGGTGAGCCCGGCTCCGGCGCCCACTCCCGCGAGAATCGCCGGCACGAGACCCCAGGCGCGGTAGAGCAGAATGGCGAAGACGATCTCGGCCCCCAGGCCCTGCACGAGGCCCCAGGCGAGCGCCGTCCAACCCCAGAACCCGCCGAGCAGCGCCGAGACGGCGGCTGCTACGAGCTCGCCGTAGAGCGCCGCCCCGGGCTTGCGCACGATGAGGCCGACGAGCACAGCCGGAAACAACCAGACGGCGTAGACGAGCGCCTGCAGACCCGGCAGCACGGCCTCGATGGGCGCGGTGAGCGGCGAGTAGACGAGGTTCCACAGGGTGAAGACGAGGCCGCCAGCGACGCCCAAGACGCTCGCTACGACAATGTCGACCACGCGCCAGCGCATGCTGGGGCGGGTGGTGGGGGAAGGTGCGGTAGTGACCATGGTGTGCCTTTCGCTCTGCGCGGGCACGCTCGCACGGCCCGCGAATCGGTATGGCACGGGTGATGTGAGATGTAGTCCTCCCTGCGCCGGCATGATCCGGATCAGGTTCGACGGTCGAAGCGTGAGTTGCGCTTCCTCTCAGCCCGGTTCACCGGACTCCCGTGTACGAGCCCAGTCTATGCGCAGTCAGTAGGATCGCGACCATGGAACTCGCCTTCAGCCCCGAGCTGCTCATCGCCTTCGCCACGCTGCTCGTGCTGGAGATCGTGCTCGGCATCGACAACGTCGTCTTCATCTCGATCCTCGCCGCCAAGCTGCCTGCCGAGCAGCAGAACCGCGCGCGCATCGTCGGGCTGAGCCTCGCAATGCTCATGCGCATCGGTCTGCTCTTCGCCGCGAGCTGGATCATCGGCCTGACCGCCGACCTGTTCAGCGTGCTCGGCATGGGCATCTCGGGCCGCGACCTCATCCTCATCCTCGGCGGGCTCTTCCTTGTCTACAAAGCCGTCATCGAGATTCACGAGAAGCTCGAGGGCGAGGAGGGTCACGCGAGTACAGGCAAGGCCGCGACGTTCGGCGGCGTCATCGTGCAGATTCTGCTCATCGACATGGTCTTCTCGATCGACTCCGTCATCACGGCCGTCGGCATGGTCGACGAGCTCTGGATCATGATCGCGGCCGTCGTCATCGCGATCGGGCTCATGCTCTTCACGGCGAAGGCGATCAGCGACTTCGTCGACAAGCACCCCACCGTCAAGATGCTCGCCCTCGCCTTCCTCGTCCTCATCGGCGCGACCCTCATCGCCGAGGGCTTCGACGTGCACATCGACAAGGCTCTTATCTACGGCCCCATCGCCTTCGCGATCGGCGTGGAGGTGCTCAACCTGATCTACCGCGGGCGGCAGGCGAAGCGGCGCGCGGCCGAGCCGCGGCCCGTGACGCTGCGGCCCTTCATCATCAAGGACGCCCCCGAGGGGCGCATCACGCCCGTGCCGATCGGCGCGGAGCGCCGGGCGGTCGCCGACTCGATGAACCACCCCGACGGGGCCCCGTGACCGAACGCGCGGCGCGCACGACCCCTCCCGTCGGCTCGTCGGGCGTCACGGCGAGCCCGAACATCGAGACGCTCATCACGCGCGTGCTCGATCGTGCCGCGAGCCCCGAGGAGGGGCACCGTCGGCTCGCCGTGCTGCTGAGCGCCGCGGGATCGGTCACGCAGGAGCTCGACCTCACGGCCGCTCTGCAGCGCATCGTCGAGGTCGCGCGCGAGCTCGTCGGAGCCCGGTACGGCGCTCTCGGCGTCATCTCCCCCGACGGCGGCTTGGAGCGCTTTCTGCACGACGGCTTCACGGCCGAGCAGGTAGAGGCTCTCGGGCCCCCGCCGAGCGGCCGCGGAATTCTCGGCGCGGTCATCACCGAGGGGCAGAGCATCCGTCTCGACACGCTGGCGGATGATGCGCGGTCGGTGGGGTTCCCCGCCCATCATCCGCCCATGGGGTCCTTCCTCGGCGTGCCGATTCCGGTCGGCGACGCCGTCTTCGGCAACCTCTACCTCACCGAGCGCGCCGACGGCCCCTTCGACGAGGTCGATGAAGAGGTCATCGCCGCCCTCGCCGCCATGGCGGGAACGGCGATCGCGAACTCCCGCCGCTACGAGCAGTCTCGGGATGACCGGCGCTGGCTCGCCGCCTCCGAGCGCCTCAACCAGCGCCTGCTCGCCGGCGAGCTCGACCCCGACGACCTCACCGTCGTGGCGGACGTGGCCTCAGAGCTCTCCGGTGCCGAGGTCGTCGTCGCCGTCGACTCGGCGGGCGGCTCGGCGGGCGACGCCCTCGCGCACGCACGGCAGGAGCTCGACCGTCGCGCCGGGGGCGCCCCGCTCGGGCCCGTGCTGCTCGTACCGCTCGAGGGCGGCCCCGACCGGGAGTCGGGCGCCCTCGGCATCGCGCGCGGCGAGCGCGGGCACCCCTTCACGACCGCGGAGCGCGAGACCATCACGCGGTTCGCGCGCTCCGTCGCGATCGCGCGCGACCTCGCCCGCACGCGCAGCGATGAGGAGCGCATCGCCCTCGCCGACGAGCGCGACCGCATTGCGCGCGACCTGCACGACCACGTGATCCAGAGCCTGTTCGCCGTCGGGCTCTCGCTGCAGAGCGTCGTCGGCGACCCCCGCACGCCCGTCGGCAGCCGCATCGCCGCTCAGGTCGAGGCGATCGACGCGACCATCCGGCAGATCCGCCACGCGATCTATCGGCTGGAATCGCCGGCCGGGGCGAGCGATTACAGCCTGCGCGCCCGCATCAACACGCTCGTGCGCCAGACCCTCGAGGGCGAGGAACTCGACTCGCGGCTGGAGTTCTCGGGCCCCGTCGACACGCTCGTCGACACCGAGCTCGGCGATGAAGTGGCGGCGGTCGTGCGCGAGAGCCTCTCCAACGCCGTGCGGCACGCGCAGGCTTCGAGCGTCGCCGTCTCGATCGCTGTTCGTGGCGCACACGTCACGGTGACGGTGGCCGATGACGGCGTCGGCATCGGTCCGCACTCGCGGCGCAGCGGCCTCGACAACCTGGCCGCTCGTGCTCGGCAGCGCGCAGGCGAGTTCGTCATCGGGAGCGCCGACCCGCACGGCACCGTGCTGACCTGGACGGTACCGTGGGAGGCACGATGAGCGAACCCGTCACCGTCTTCCTGCTCGACGACCACGAGATCGTGCGTCGTGGGCTCAGCGACCTGCTCGAGCACGAGGACGGCATCACCGTCGTCGGCGAGGCGGGCCTCGCGCGCGGTGCCGCCGACGCGATCCTCGCCTCGGGCGCCCGCGTCGCCGTGCTCGATGGTCGCCTGCCCGACGGCAGCGGCATCGACGTGTGCCGCGACGTCAAGTCGCTCGACCCCGGTATCGGCTGCCTCATCCTCACCTCCTACGACGACGACGAGGCCGTGCTCGCCGCCGTGCTCGCGGGGGCCAACGGCTACCTGCTCAAGGAGCTGCGGGCCACGGCCCTCGTCGACGCGATTCGACGGGTCGCGGCGGGTGAGTCGCTGCTCGAGCCCGGCGTGACCGAGCGCGTCACCGCGCGCCTCACGCAGTCCGTCGACGGGCCCTCGCCCCTCGATGCGCTGACACCGCGCGAGAAGGACGTTCTGGGTCTCATCGCCGAGGGCCTGTCAAACCGCGAGATCGGCGCCAGGCTCTTCCTCGCCGAGAAGACGGTGAAGAACAACGTGAGCGCGATCTTCGCGAAGCTCGGCATGCAGCGCCGCACGCAAGCGGCGGTCCTCGCCGCGGAGTGGCTGCCGCGCGAGCGCCCCGCCCCCTGACCGAGGTCGCAAGCTAGCCGACAGGTGCGAGCGAGGGCGGTGCGGCAGGCCCACGGCGCGCCGCGATCTCGTTCTGGCCCCAGCGGATGCCCTTGAGCGCCGGATACACAGCGAGGAACACCCACGCTGGCACGCGCAAGGCCCGGTTGCGCACCTGGTGGTGGGTGTAGGTGCGGTCGAAGCGACCCACGTACGAGTAGTAGTCGCGTGGGCTGTCGTCGATGCGCCGCGCCGACATGCCGGTGACCATCGTCGGCACGTAGACCGCCTTCAGACCGCAGTCGTGCAGGTGCACCGAGATGTCGATGTCCTCGTGGAAGAGGTCCTCCTCGTCTCGGCAGACCTCCCCACGGATGCGCTGCCACGCCGTGTCGCGCAGCGCCATATTGCTGCCGAACACGAAGTGGTATTCCCGCGCGAGCATGAGCATCGCCCGCCGCAGGGTGTCGTCGGCCTTGAGCCCGAAGCGTCGCAGCGGCATGTCGTAGTACACGACGGGTCCCGTGGCCGCCGCCACGGTCTCGTCGGCGAACGCCTTCTGCACCTCCTCGACCCAGGTCGGCTCGAGCACCGAGTCGGCGTCGATGCGGCCGATCACCTGACCGGTCGCGGCGTCGAGGCCGAGATTGCGCGTGGGCACGAGCCCCTGCTCGTCGAATTGGCGCAGGTACTGCAGGGGGGCATCCGGATGCTCGGCCTGCAGCTCGGCGACGATCTCCGCCGTGCGATCCGTCGACCGGTTGTCGACCACGATGATCTCGTGGGCGGGTGCGGTCTGCGCGAGCGCGGCGAGCACGCACGGCCCGATCGTGAGCTCCTCGTTGAACGCGGGGATGACGATCGAGACGGAGAGCGGAGCCCCGCCCGACTCGAGCGTCGGCGATGGTGTCGTCACAGCGGCGCGCTCAGGAGCGCCACGGTCACGGTGCCGCCCTTCGTCGGCTGGCTGCCCAGCTCGCGGAAGCCGCGCCGACGATGGAACGCCATGCTGCCCGGGTTGGGCGGGTCGAGGTTGACCTCGCACGTGACCTCGGCGCGGCCCTGCTCTCGAGCAGCTTCGAAAACGGCGTCGTAGAGGATCGCGCCGAGCCCGCGACCGCGCTCCGACTCGGCGATGACGATGCGGTCCACGTAGAGGTGGTCGACGTCGCGCGACTCGAAGAAACGGTAGTTCTCGCTCTCGTAGGCGGCACCCGGTGCGAGGGCGAGTACGAAGCCGACGAGCGCGTTCTCGCCCTCTCCGTCGTCGCGCTCGACGCCGAGTGCGAGAGCGGCGAGGGCGACGAGAGTCGTCAAGTCGCGCGCAGACGTGATCGGAACCGCGGGGGCCGCGGCGTCGTTGAGGGGCTGCAGCCGGGCGGCGTCCGCAGCGACGAGCGGCCGTACCCGGTATTCCGTGGAAGCGTCGCCGGTGCGAAGAGTGGTCACGATCGGTCAGCGTAGCAATCGCGGGTGCTGACGAGCGTGTCGTGCTCGCTGGAGCACACTCGCGGGGCAGAGCGGGGCGCTACTCTCGCCCCATGACTGAGACTCACTCCGGCTCCGCTGTCGACCTGCTCGTGATCGGGGGAGGCACAGCGGGAATCGTCGCGGCCAAGACCGCGGCGCGCTTCGGCGCCGACGTACTGCTCGTCGAGCGCGACCGCATGGGCGGGGACTGCCTGTGGACCGGCTGCGTTCCTTCCAAGTCGCTCATCGCCGCCGCCGATGCGGCGACCCGCGCACGCTCGAGCGCCGAGCTCGGTGTGACGGCGAGCGAGGTCGCCGTCGACTTCGCCGCGGTGATGCGGCACGTGCACGCCGCCATCAGCACGATCGAGCCGGAGGACTCCCCCGAAGCTCTCCACGCCGTGGGCGCCCGCGTCACGCTCGGCTCGGCGCGCTTTCTCGGCCCCCGCGAGGCGGAAGTGAACGGCGAGCGCATCCGCTTCCGTCAGGCGATCATCGCGACCGGCTCCGCGCCCATCATGCCGGGCATCGAGGGTCTCGACCGTGTCGACGCTCTCACGAGCGAGACGGTGTGGGATCTCGACGCGTTGCCCGCGCGGCTCCTCGTGCTCGGGGGCGGCGCGATCGGCTGCGAGCTCGCGCAGGCCTTCGCCCGGCTCGGCTCGCACGTGACCCTCGTGCAGCGCAACGCCCGCCTGCTGCCCAAGGAGGACGAGGCCGCGTCGGCGATCATCGCGGAGGCTCTGCGCGCCGACGGCGTGGACGTGCTTACCGGCACCGAGCTCGAGTCGATCGCCGCCGCGACGGGCGGAGGCGGCACCGCGGCCCTCTCGACGGGCGACGCGGTGCGGTTCGACCGCATCCTCGTCGCCCTCGGGCGCACCCCCCGCGTCGACGACCTCGGCGTCGCCGCCGCGGGCGTGCGCCTCGACGATCGCGGCTACGTCGAGGTCGACGATGCGCTGCGTTCGAGCAATCGGCGCATCTGGGCAGCCGGCGACGTGACCGGGCTGCCCGCCTTCACCCACCTTGCCGGCGTCGGCGGCAGCACCGCCGCGACCAACGCCGTGCTCGGTCTGCGCCGGCGCATCGACCGGGATGCCGTGCCGCGCGTGACCTTCACCCACCCCGAGGTCGCCGCCGTCGGCGTGCTGCCCGACGATGCCGCGGCGCACACGTGCACCGTGAGCGAGGTCGAGCACGCGCACACCGACCGCGCCATCGCCGAAGGCGAGACGGTCGGATTCACGCGGCTCGTCATCGACCGCCGGGGTCGTGTGCGCGGCGCCACGATCGTCGGCCCCCGTGCGGGCGAGTCGATCGGCGAAGCCTGCCTCGCCGTAAGTGCCGGGCTGAAGACGAGCGCGATCTCGAGCGCCACGCACCCCTACCCGACCTACAGCGACGCCCTGTGGAATGCCGCGATCGCCGACGTGCGATCGCGGCTCGAGTCGGGCGCCCTCGCGACCGTCATCGGGGTGCTCGCGCGCGTGCGCCGCCTCGTGACCCGCTGAGAGCGCGGGCGCGAGCCGGGCATCCCGCCTCAGCGCAGGGCGCGGTAGCCTGCGATCATGCGCTGCACGGCGCTCACCGCCACGAGGGCCGCCCAGACGACCGCGATCGGGGCCGCCCAGAACGGCAGGATGAACCACAGGCTGTGCACGACGATCGTCTCGGTGCCCTCGGCGATCCGCCCGAGGAACGAGAGCGAGCGGCCGTCGTCGATCGTGCGGCCCGTGCGCTCGGCAATCGACGAGAACGCGAGGAACGCCGTGCCGTTGATGTAGTACGCGAACAGGACGAGCAAGAACGGCCACCACGGCGCCCCGAACCCCGCCGTCGCCCCTACGGCGACGCCGACGACTGTAGCGCCGTAGGCCACGAAGTCGGCGGTGATGTCGAGGAAGCCGCCCGCCTCGCTCGCGCCCGCGCGGCCGTCCGCCTTGCGCAGGCGGGCGAGCGCCCCGTCGAGACCGTCGACGACGCGCGAGACGAGCCACAGCGCGAGGGCCGCCCACCACCACTGCAGACCGGCCGCGACCGCCGCCGCAAGGCCGAGCGCGAGGCCCGTCATCGTGAGGCCGTTCGGTGAGATCCAGCGCCGGTCGAGAACCCGCGCGATCGCGTCGACCGGTCGAGCGAGCACGGCGCGCAGGGGTCGATCGAGCATCAGCGGCTCTCCTCCGGATCAGCGGATATTGACCCGGATGGCGTCGAGGTCGCGGGCTGCTCGACTCCGCGACGACGTCGCACGCCCGCGAACACCGCGCCGGCGAGGGTCAGTGCGCCGAGCACGCCGACCGCCGTCCACGCCGGCCAGCCGAACTCGAGCCCGTAGGCGCCGAGCGCGACGTAGGCGACGGTGCCGGGGATGATGCCCACGGCGGTGCCGAGCGCGTAGTCGCGGCGCCGCACCGCCGTGAGGCCCGCGCCGTAGTTGATCGCGGTGAAGGGCAGAACGGGAATGAGCCGCACCCCGATGACGGCGAGGAGCCCGCGGCGGCGCAGAAGGTCATCGAGCCGCGCGACGCGGGCACCGGTGAAGCGCTCGACAGCGTCGCGGCCCAGACCGCGACCGAGGGCGAAGGCCGCCGCCGCGCCGAGGAGCGCGCCCGCGTACACCGCCGCGAGCGCCCAGCCGAACCCGAAGGTAAGACCCGCGGCGACGGAGATCACGTTCTTCGGTGCCGGGGTGAGGGTGATCGCCGCATAGAGCAGCGCGAAGCCGACACCGCCCGCGAGGCCGAGATCGGCCGTCCACGCGCGCAGGGCCTCGAGCTCCGGCAGGGGGACGAATACCCCAACCGCTATGGCGATGGCGACGAATACCCCGAGAGTGATCGCGCGCACCATGACGGCACCTCGACGAGCACTACCGTCGTCTGTGGCGCGCAATACCGGGAAACCGCTCATCATCAGTCAGTGTAGGAGCCGGCGAGGAGAGTGCAGTCTCCACCCACGCCGCCGCACCCTCCCCCACCTCCAAGGAGAATCGTGAACAGTCACCACCCCGCTCGCGCCGGTCTCGCCGCGAGCCTGACGCTCGGCCTCGTCGTCGCGCTCGCGGCCTGCTCGGCCGATGCCGGCGCCTCAAGCGAGCAGAGCTACGAGACCTGGGACGAGGTCGTTGCCGCGGCCGAGGGCCAGACCGTGAAGCTGTGGATGTACGGCGGCGACGAGCAAGGCAACGCCTACGTCAACGATGTGCTCGTGCCGGCCGCCGCCGAGCAGGGCGTGACGCTCGAGCAGGTGCCGATCGCCGACACCCCCGACGCGCTCAACCGCATCCTCAGCGAGGTGCAGGCGGGCGAGACCGACGGCGAAGTGGACCTCGTGTGGGTCAACGGCAACAACTTCGGCACGGGCAAGGAGGCGGGAGCGTGGGAGTGCGGCTGGACCGACCTTCTGCCCAACATGGCGCTCACCGACCCCGCCGACCCGCTGCTGCTCGACGACTTCGGCACGCCCGTCGACGGCTGCGAGGCTCCGTGGCACAAGGCGCAGTTCACCTTCGTGTACAACAGCGACACTGTCACCGACGTGCCGAGCACTCTCGACGAGCTGCTCGACTGGGCCCGCGCGAACCCGGGGCGCTTCACCTACCCCGCGCCGCCAGACTTCACCGGCTCGGTCTTCGTGCGCGAGGTTCTCTACAGCGTGAGCGGCGGCTACGAGAATGTGCCCCTCGCCTACAGCGAGGAGGCGTTCGAGGAGCTCACGCCGGCGCTCTACGACGAGCTCACCGACCTCGCCCCCTCCCTGTGGCGGGGAGGCGAGACCTACCCGCAGAACTCGAACGAGCTCAACGAGCTCTTCGCGAACGGAGAAGTCGACTTCACGATGACGTACGGCCCGGCAACGCTCACCGAGCTCGTCGCCGACGGCACCTACCCCGCCGGAACCCAGGTGCTCACGCTCGACGAGGGCACCGTCGGCAACGCGAGCTTCCTCGGCCTCGCCTCGACCTCGGGCAGCAAGGCGGGTGCGATGGTCGTCGCGAACCTGGCGCTCTCGGTCGAGCAGCAGGTCGCCAAGGCCGAGCCGGATGTGTGGGGCCAGTTCACCGTGCTCGACCTCGACCAGCTCAGCGACGAGGAGCGTGCGCTGTTCGAGGCTCTGCCCACCTCGCCCGTCGTGCCGAGCTACGACGTGCTGAGCGAGAACGCGAACCCCGAGCTCGCCGCCGCGTGGGTCACGCCGATCGACGAGGCGTGGCGCGCTCAGGTGCTCGCGCGGTAGGAACCACCATCACCGCGCTCGACAGGCAGGCGGCGGGAGTCTCCCCGAGAGGCTCCCGCCGCTGGTCGTCGATCGCGCTCGTCGCCCCCGCGGTGCTCATCGCGCTGTTCGTCGTGGGCGGCGGCATCGGCTTCTCCCTCGTGCAGAGCCTCGGCCTGCTCCCCCTCGTCGGCGAGGCATCGCTGAGCCTCGACGCCTACCTCGCCAACGGGGACGATCTCGTGCGCGGCATCGGCCTTTCGCTCGCGATCGCGACCGCGTCGACCGCGCTGTCGTGCATCATCGGCCTCACCGCCGCGCTCGTCATCACGCAGGGCCGCAGCACTGGCCGGCTCGTGGCGGGGCTCAGCGCCTTCACGATCCCCATTCCTCACCTCGTCGGCGCCGCATCCGTCGGCCTCCTGCTGAGTGACGCCGGCATCATCCCCCGCATCCTCGGCATACCGGGAACCGAGTGGCCCGACATCGTGGGGGGATCCTGGTGGATCGCGGTCGTGCTCGAGTACACCTGGAAGGAGTCGGCGTTCGTCGCGCTCGTCGTCGCCGGGGTGCTCGCGAGCCGCGTCGCGCGGTACGACGAGACCGCGGCGCTGCTGGGCGCATCCCGTGCTCGCCGCCTGCGCCACGTCGTCATCCCGCTCGCACGCCCCGCCGTCATCGTGAGCGCGATCATCATCTTCGTCTACACGCTCGGCTCCTACGAGGTCGCGTGGCTGCTCGGCCGCCCGTACCCCGAGCCGCTGCCCGTGCTCGCCTTCCGCCTCTTCACCTCGATCACGCTCACCGCGCGCCCCGAGGCGGCCGCCGTCGCGGTCGTGACGACGCTCATCTCCCTCGCCGTCGTGGCGCTCGGCATGGCGGCGCTGCGGCGCACGCCCCTGTGGAAGTAGGGCCGAGCGATGACGATGATGATCCCCTACGGCCAGCGCGTCACCCCCGACCGCCAGGCGACCTCGCGCAGTCTCATGCGCCCGCGCCCCGTCGGCCGCGCGGCACGCATCATCCTGAGCGGGATGCTCGCCCTCTGGTTCGCGCTGCCCCTCGTGCCCCTGCTGCTGTGGTCGGTCGCGAACCGCTGGTCGTTCCCCGCTCCCCTGCCGACCGAATGGGGCTTCGACGGCCTCGGTACGGCGCTCGCACAGGGCGGGGTCGAGGCCTTCGGGCGCTCGCTGCTGCTGAGCCTCGCGGTAGCGGCCATCGCGACACCCCTGGGTGCCATGGCCGCCCGCGCGCTCGCCGTGGGGTCGGTGCCGGCGCCGCGACTCGTGAGCGGCATCCTTCTCGCCCCCCTCGCCCTGCCCGCCTTCGTGGCCGTCATGGGCCTGACCGTCGTCCTGCTGCGCCTGCGCGTGCCCGCCATCGTGGGCGTACTGCTGCTGCTCGTCGCCGCCGCCCTGCCCTACACGGTCTACACGATGCGCGTCACCTACGCGGCCCATGACCTCGCCTTCGAGGAGGAGGCCCGCACGCTCGGCGCCTCACGCCTGCAGGTGCTGTGGCGCGTGCACCTGCCGCTCGTCGCGCCCGGCCTCGCGCGCGCCGCCTTCCTCTCCTTCCTCGTCGGGTGGAGCGACTACGTCATCACCGTGCTCGTCGGCGGCGGCACGATCGTGACCCTGCCCTTCCTCGTGGGGTCGTTCGCCGCGGGGGTCGGCAACGACGCGATCGTCGCGGTGCTCTCTCTCAGCGCAATCGTGCCGCCGCTCCTGCTGCTGCTCGCCCTGGGCCGCTTCGGCCGCCGCTACGCCGGCGGCACCCGCACTCCGAGCGCCTCGCCGCTCGCCCGATCAGAGAAGGGCTTCCTGTGAGCGCCACTCTGCGCCTCGATGCGCTGACCAAGAGCTTCGACGGCCGCGCCAACGCCGTCGACGCGGTGTCCCTGACGGTGGAACCCGGCGAGTGCCTCGCCATTCTCGGCCCCTCCGGCTCGGGCAAGAGCAGCGTGCTGCGGGCCATCGCGGGTCTCGACTCGCCGACGAGCGGGCGCATCCTCGTCGACGGCACCGATGTCGCGGGTGTCGCGCCGGAGCGCCGCGGCATGGCCATGGTCTTCCAGCGTCCCCTGCTCTTTCCGCACTTGAGCGTGCTCGACAATGTCGCGTTCGCCGCGACCGTCGCGGGCACTCCGCGGGGCGAGGCGAGAGAGGATGCGCGCCAGTTCCTGGCGCTCGTGCAGCTCGAGGGCTTCGGAAGCCGACCCGTCACGGCTCTCAGCGGTGGGCAGGAGCAGCGCGTCGCGCTCGCACGAGCCCTCGCCGCACGGCCCCGCGTGCTGCTGCTCGATGAGCCTTTCAGCGCTCTCGACCCCGAGCTGCGGGCCGACATGCACGAGCTGCTGGGTCAGCTGCGCGAGCGCCTCAAGCCCACCGTCGTCATGGTCACGCACGATCGGGACGAAGCTGCGATCGTCGCCGACCGCGTCGCGCTCCTGCGCACGGGGCGGCTCCTGCAGCACGACACCGTCGAGCGGCTCTACACGCGGCCGGCATCCCTCGACGTCGCGCGCCTCATGGGCGGTCGTATCGAGGTGGCGGGTGTCGTGCGGGAGGGCGTGCATCGCTCGCCGCTCGGCAGCATCGAGGCACCCGCTGGGGAGTCGTGGCCCGAGGGCGAGAGTGTGCTCGTCGTACGGCACGAGGCGGTGCACCTCGCCTCGCCCCCGGTGCCTGCGCCGCAGGGCATGACCGGGGTCACGGCTGTCGTGACGGCGCGGCACGCCCGGGGGCCGCGCGCGGCGATCGAGCTCGCGGTGGGCTCAGCGACGCTCGCCGCCGAGGTGCCCGCGAGTCGGCCTCTCACCATCGGCCAGGAGGTCGCCGCGCACATTCCGCGCTCAGCCTGCACGGTGGTAACGCCGGTACCCGGGTAGCGGGAGACCGGCAGCTGCGCTACCAGCGCGAGGCCGGCTCCTTCATGAGCTCGTCGACGCGGCCGTTCGAGATGCCGGTCGCGGCGTTGTTCTTCGCCGCCTTGTCCTTGGGCTCGAGAGGCAGCAGCTTGCGCAGGCCGATGTTCTCGATCGGGTCGAGAACCGAGTGCTGCGTGCACGCCGGCACGAGCTCGCCCGTCTCGGGGTGGCTCATGGCGTACATGCACGAGCCGAGGCGCTCCTGAGTCTCGAGCAGCTTCGGGTCCTCCGCCACAATGCCCTTCTTCATCATCTCCCACGCCGGCTTGACCTGCTCGGCGTCCATGAAGTTGTGCACGACGAAGGTCTTGAAGCTCACCTTGCCCTTGCGCGCGGCGCGCAGGACGGCGCGCAGGCCACCGGCGCGGCGCAGGATGCGCGTCATGAGACCGACGAGCGGGGGGAGGTCTTGCGGGTGGCTCAGAACCGCACGCATGACTTTGACGGTGAGCGCCCAGCGGGGGATGTCGCCGAAGATCATGCCGCCGTAGTGCTTCAGGAAGCGATCGCGCGCCGCGATGTCCTTGGGCTCATCGGCGTCGAGCACGCTCGCGAACCGGTTCTCGACCATGACGCCGACCGTGTGGCGGTTGCAGCGCGGGTCGCCGAACTGCACGGCCTTGTGCGGCAGCTCCTGCCCGACACCGGCCTCGATGCGGGTCCAGACCGCATCGATCGTGACCTCCTCGAAGTTCTCCTTCCAGCGGCGGTCGTCGCCGATGAAGGCCGCCGGCTGGAACGACATCATGTCGTAGGGCATCTGGAGCACGTCGCGCGTGACCTCCTCGACCTCGTCGAGGTTGGTCGGCGTCACGGTCATGTTGTGCGCGAGGTAGGAGTCGACCTTGTGCTGCTTCTTGAGGTCGAGGAACATCTGCGCGAACTTCTCGCGGAACGGGTTCAGCTCGGCCTCGTTCTTGGGGCGCACGGCGCCGGTGCGTCCGCGCATGAGCGAGTCGAAGTGCGCGGCGAACGACACCTTCTTGAAGGCGGGCTTTCCGGTCTCGTCGAGGACGACGTCGAGCAGGTACTGGTAGTCGAAGTCGCCGTGCGTCATCGACATGGGCTCGCGGCCGACGGCGCGCATGGCCTGCAGCGCCGCACGGTGGTCCTCGGGCGCGAGCAGGCTCACCTCGCCGCCGATGAGCTGGGCGTGCGCGCGGGGGCCGCGGATCTCGCGCAGGTAGTTCATCTGCTTCGTGACCTCGGTAACGGTGTGATTGCCGTCGATGCGCACCTTGTTCGCGTCGGCCGAGTGGTAGCACGGCGAGCACGTCAGGTTGCACTTGGGGAAGACGCCGTGCGTGCCCTCGCAGCCGACGGCGCACTTGCCGAGAAGTTGCTCCGGCGTGCGGGCGTGCTCCGGCAGCTCTGCCCAGCGCTTGTCGAGGGCCCGCCGAGTGTCCGGGTGGATCGGGCGCGTCTCCAGCTCGATGCGACGGGCGAATGAAACCAGTGACATGGGGGCTCCTCGTGCAATCGGTCGGCGGTGGCCTGACTGTGACGCGCTCGCGCCAGTCTATGCACGGGGTATTCGGAGCGGTCCCTTCCGCAGGTTGGTACCGCACGAGATCTGGTGAGACGCCTGCTATCCAGCCGCCCGATTGGCGCGCAACCACGGGAGCGGACTGATTTTGACTCCGTCGAGTTCTAGCTCGAAATGCAAGTTCGGTGCGGTCGTCACACCCGTGGAACCCAGCAGGCCGATCACGTCTCCGCCCCGTACGTCGTCGCCGACTTGATAGGGATTCGAATCCTCGATCAGGTGAGCGTAGAGGCTCACGACGCGCTGCCCATTGACGACATGCTCGATCGTCATCCAATACCCCAGGCTACCGGCGATGCCTGCGGGAGTACCGACCTCTGTCACCACGCCGTCTGCCATGGCTCGAATCTCCGTTCCATAGGACAGAGCCCAGTCCACTCCGCGGTGATTCGTCGAGCACGCCCCGCAGGCTGCCTCACGGAGGCCGAACCCACTCGACACAGCAAAGTCACCCACGGGGTACATGATCGGCGGCCGAACATCCATCGTGATCTCCTCCCGCTCGAGCAGGGGCATCGTCGCCAGCTCGCTCGGCTCGAAGGTCTGCTCGGGAGGCGCAGCGGCAGCCCTCTCCTCGCTCGAGGTCGCGGCGATCGCCGTCATGCCGGTCGGCAGGACGGCCGCGGTGGCGACGATCACGGCGGCGGCGGCCAGCAGCCGGTGCCGAAAGCGATAGGGGTCGAGGTGCGCAGTGCGCACGGCAGAGACGTAGAGCGAGTGGAGCATAAGAGGTATCGGCAATCTTGGTGGCGGCCATCGGGGCCTTAGGACACGGTCGGTGCACGTCGTTGCGCAACTGCTCCTCGGTAGGGAGCCGGAGGTCATCGTGACGGGCCCGGCGGATCATTCACACCGGGAGCACTCGCTCCTCGCCGACCCATCTGGTCGACCCTCCACGGTACGACGCGAACATGGGAAACCCCTGATCGGGGCACCCAGACAGTGTTCGCTAGACGAATGCCGCGCCGAAGAGGAGGCCGAGAAGATAGGTCACGGCCGCCGCGCCGTAGCCGATCGCGAGCTGCCGCAAGGCGCGCTTGCCGGGCGAGGCGCCCGAGAGCAGCCCGACGATCCCGCCGGTCAGCAGGAGCGCGGCGCCGACGAGAACCGCCGCGGTGAGAACCGCGATGATGCCCTCTAGGCCCACGAGATACGGGATGACGGGGATGACCGCCCCGGACGCGAAGAACGCGAAGCTCGACCCGGCAGCACCCCACGCCGACCCCACTGCCTCGTGCTCGTCGGCGGGCGCCGCGGGGCCGAGCCGCTCACGGCGGCCCGCGCCCGTTGCGCCGATGACCGCTTCCGCCCGCGCTTCGGCATCCGCTTCGCTCATGCCGCGCGCTCGATAGACGAGCGCCAGCTCGTTCGCGTCGACGTCGAGGTCGGCGACCGCCGTGTGCGCCTCAGGGTCGGGGGTGGAGGCGGCGAGCAGTTCACGCTGCGAGCGCACCGACACGAACTCGCCCGCCGCCATGGAGAGTGCACCCGCCAGGAGCCCCGCGAGGCCCGTGAACAGTACCGTCCCGGTCGCCACGCCCGTCGCCCCGATGCCGAGCACGAGTGCCAGGTTGCTCACGAGGCCGTCGTTCGCACCGAACACGGCCGCCCGAAAGGAACCGGCGAGCCGTTGCCGCCCGCGCGCGGCGAGCCCGCGCACCACCTCGCCGTGGATGCGCTCGTCGGCGGCCATCGCGGGCGTGGCATCGGCATCCCGCTCATAGGGCGACCGCGACTCGGCGCGCTGAGCGAGGGCAAGCACGAAGACGCTGCCGAATCGGCGCGCGAAGAAGGCGAGGATGCGCGTGCGCACCGAGACTGAGGGCACGCGCGCGGCATGCGGGCCCAAGAGCTCGAGCCAGTGCGCCTCGTGACGACCCTCGGCATCGGCGAGCGCGAGAAGAATCGCGCGCTCCTCCCCCTCGCGTCGTGCCGCGAGGTCGCGGTAGACGGCAGCTTCGGCGCGCTCATCCGCCAGATAGCGTCGCCATCGGCGGATCTCGGCGGGGCGCGGCGCAGGCTCGGTCACCCGGTCATCCTGCCAGCGGCCGCCCTCGCTCCGCAGTTCGGCGGCCCGAAAGCCGCATCACGAGGCAGGTCACGCGCGGGCGGCTACCAGCCCCACGTGCCGGGCGCGCCCTTGAACTGCCCGACGATGTTCGCCGTGATCCAGCCGCCGTAGAAGTCGCCCTCCTGCGCCTGCACGACCTCGCCGTCGACGGTGCAGCGGTCCATGCGGCCCGGGTATACCGAGACGAAGCCCGCGATCGACTCGAAGCCCGGGCTCGGGCTCGCGTAGTACCAGGCGCTGCGCGGCGCGGACTCCGTGCCGCTCACGACGTCGTAGTACTGCGCGCGGCCCTTGAACTCGCAGAACGAGGTGCCCTCGGCCGGCACGAGGGAACCTTCGACGAAGTCCTCCGGCGGCAGGTAGTACGCGGGCGGATGGCTCGTCTCGAGCACGCGCACCGCTCGCGTCGACTCGGCAATAGTGCGGCCGCCGAATTCGACGGTCACGCGGGCGTGCACGGGCTCGACGCGGGGTGGGCGCGGGTAGTCCCAGACGGACTCCTGGCCGGGCCCGGGCTTCTGGCGCTGAGGTCGAGGCATGTCAGAACCCGAAATCGCCGAAGTCGCCGAACCCGCCGCCCGCATCACCGAACGCATCGGCACCCGGGTCGGCGTCGGCGCCTGCACCCGCATCTGCACCAGCATCGGTGAGCCCTGCGTCGACCGGCGGCAGGAAGGCGCTCACGATCGCCGAGCCGATGACATAGCCCGCGACCGTGCCGAGCAGCGAGGCCCCGAGCATCTGGCCGAACCCTGGGCCGGCGAGCGAGCGTTCCATCGTGCCAGGCTGCCGCAGCTCAGACCGGGTGGCCGACTGCGCGAGGGACTGCGGGTCGTCGGCGCGGGGCGCATCCCCCGCCGGTGCGTTCTCGGTGAGCTGCGCGAAGACGAGGCGGCGCTGCTCGGGGGTGAGCTTCGCGAAGGCCTCGGCGTGCACCTGCTCGATCGCCTCCGGAGGCGCCGTCTCGAGCAGGTAGCGATAGCGCTCGACGGCGCGCTCATCGTCGCCGCGAACGCCGCGCGGGGCGTCGTCGCGGGCCTGCGGTTCCGGCGTGGGGGCGCCGAACAGTCGGTCGAAGAAGCTCATGGGTCCTCCCGAGGGTGCGATGAGCCCCACGCTAGGGCGCGACGATAGGGAGGGGCTGAGTGACAGCCCGGTAACAACTCGGTGAAGGATGTTCTCGCGTGCACCTTTGTGCACTACTGTGAGCGGTGAAGTTGATACGCCTCGGCGATCCGAAACATGCGGTGTCACAGCAGCACGTTGCTCTCGTATAGAGCAGGATTCATGAGTGGTTCGACTGGTGGTTTCGACAGTCGAAACTCCGTGAGTAACAAGGAGTCAGTAAATGACGACAGGCACTGTTAAGTGGTTCAACGCCGAAAAGGGTTTCGGCTTCATCACCCCCGATGACGGAAGCGCCGACGTGTTCGCGCACTTCTCCGCCATCCAGTCGAGCGGCTACCGCTCGCTCGACGAGAACCAGAAGGTCGAATTCGACGTCGCGCAGGGCCCCAAGGGCCTGCAGGCGGAGAACATTCGCCCCATCTAGTCTCACCCTTGCGTCTCGGTGGGCTCGCCCGCCGATGACTGAACGACAGCCGCCTCCCGACGATGTGGGGCGGCTTTCGTCGTCTGCGCTGCTGATGGGCCGCCCGCGCCTCTCGGGCGTCCTCGGGCCTTACTCGCCTGCGACGAAGTCGATGAGCTCCTCGACGCGGCCCAGCAATGCCGGCTCGAGGTCGGCGAACCCGCGCACGCTGCCGCGGATGCGCCGCCAGGCCGCCGCGCGATCCGCCGCCGAGTCGTGCGGCCAGCCGAGCGCGCGGCACGTGCCCGTCTTCCAGTCGACGCCGCGCGGCACGTCCGGCCACGCGGCGATGCCCACTCGCTCGGGTTTCACCGCCTGCCACACGTCGATGAACGGGTGGCCGACGACGAGCACACTGCTCGCCGCCGCCCCGCCCAGGCCCGAGAGCGCCTCGCGCGCGAGCCGCTCCTCCTTCGAGCCGGGCACCCAGTGGTCGACGAGCACCCCCACCCGGCGCCCCGGGCCCGGTGCGAACTCACGCAGTCGGTCAGCGAGGTGGTCGACGCCCTCGAGGTACTCGACGACGACGCCCTCCACCCGCAGGTCGTCGCCCCACACCTGCTCGACGAGCTCCGCGTCGTGGCGCCCCTCGACCCAGATGCGGCTCGCCCGCGCCACGCGCGCGGGTGCATCCTCCACGGCGAAGGAGCCGCTCGCGGTGCGCTGACGGGCGGCCGGGGCGGTGCGCACCACCGGCGGAACAAGGATGACCGGCTCGCCCTCGACGAGGAAGCCGCCTCCCAGCGGAAACGCCCGCACCCTCCCCCGGCGATCCTCGAGGTGCACGTTGCCGGCGTCGACGAGCACGACGGCTCCGACGAATCCGCTGCCCTCCAGACCGTCTCCGTCGAGACCAGCAGCGGGCAGCTCGACCACGAGGTCGCGCTCGGCCGGCACCTCGGGCACGACACGGCGCCCGACCGAGCGCCAGTCGCCGGAGAGCACGTCATTGCCGTATCGATCGCCGTGAGTCACGACGCGACTGTACGGGGCGTCGCAGGCGGCAGGACCGCTCCACGCCGATATCGCTACAGTGGGCTCGTCGAGGGGAGATGACGGATGCGCGCTGCCGCACTGTTCCGGTGGGGGCTCACCTGCCTCCTGCTCGTGCCGTTCACGCTCCTCGCCTGGTGGGTGCTGCCCGTCGGCGCCGCGCTTGGCTGGGTCGCGCTCGCGCTCATCCTGCTCGGCGGTGCGCTCAACCTCGCGGCCGTCGCCCGCGGACTGCGCGGCCTGAGCCCTCGCGAGCTCGACGGCGCGGGTGGTGCGGCGAGTACACCGCTCGAACCGCGGCAGCGCATCCTGTACCCCTTCGAGCCGGAACCGCTGCCCGACCCCGCCGTACGCCGTCGCATCGGGGCCGGCGCCGCGATCGCGCTGCTCGGCCTCATCGCCTTCGGCGCGTGGACGCTCGCGGTCGAGCAGCCGCTCGCGATCGCGCAAGGCCAGCTCACCCTCGAGGAGACCTATGCGGCGTGGGGTGACGTGTCGCAGACCGGATTCTTCGTGGCCCTGACGATCTGGGTACTGCTGGGGCTCTTTCTCGCGGGCTGCCTCGCCGTGCTCGGCCGCCTCGATGGGCCTACCCTCGAGCGCGTCCTCGCCCCGCGGCGGTTCCTCGCGCTCGCGGCGATCGTCGGCAGCGTCATCGTCACCGCGGCCTTCGCGCCCTACATCGGCGTCGGCATCAGCCTGCCCGACGATCTGCCGTTCCCCGCGTTCGGCACCCAGAGCCTCGGCTCGATCGTGTTCGGCGCTCTCGGCTTCGCCCTCAGCGCGACCGCGATCCTGCTCACCGTGCCGTCGTGGCGCTCGCGCACCCCCTAACGCCCGGCACACTCTGCCCTCTCGCCCGCACGCATGGCGGCCGGGCTTGACACGCGCCCGGTTGTCTGGTTAGTTACTTGAGTAAGTAACCAGCACACGAGCCGCGAAGGCTCCGCGACAGAGGGGAGGTGCCCATGGACGACAGCCGCCCGATCTTCCGGCAGCTCGCCGAGCAGATCGAGAACCAGATCATCGACGGCTCGCTCACCGAGGGCGCGCAAGTTCCCTCGATCAACGAGTACGCCGCCTTCCACCGCATCAACCCCGCCACCGCGCTCAAGGGCATCACCCTGCTCGTCGACGCCGGCGTGCTCTACAAGCGCCGCGGCATCGGCATGTTCGTGGCCGACGGCGCCCGCGCCGCCCTCATCGCCGAGCGACGCACGACGTTCCGCGACGACTTCCTGCGCCCCCTGCTCGCCGAGGCCCGAGCCCTCGGCTTCAGCGCCGAGGAGCTCGCAGACATGATTCGAAAGGACACCACCCCATGACACCCGCCCCTGAGTCCCTCGCGTTGGAGGCCCGCGGTCTCACCAAGCGCTTCGGCTCGCTCGCCGCCGTCGACGACGCGACGTTCACGACGCCCCAGAACACCATCACGGGCCTTCTCGGCCGCAACGGCGCGGGCAAGACGACGCTCATGCGCCTCATCACCGGCCAGGAGTTCCCCACGAGCGGCACGGTGCGGCTCTTCGGTGCCAAGCCGGTCGAGAACGCGGCCGTGCTGCAGCACACCTGCTTCATCTCGGAGGCGCAGCGCTACCCCGACGAGTTCCGCATCAAGCACGTGCTCGCCGGCGCCCCCCGCTTCTTCGCGAACTGGGACGCCGACTTCGCCGCCCAGCTCGTCGACGAGTTCCGCCTCACGCCGAAGCAGCGCATCAAGAAGCTCTCCCGCGGGCAGCGCTCCGCCATCGGCGTCATCGTCGGGCTCGCCTCGCGCGCGCCGCTCACGATCTTCGATGAGCCCTACCTCGGTCTGGATGCTGTGGCTCGGCAGATCTTCTACGACCGGTTGCTCGCCGACTACAGCGAGCACCCCCGCACCGTGATCCTCTCGACCCACCTGATCGACGAGGTCAGCCAACTGCTCGAGCATGCGCTCGTCATCGACCAGGGGCGCATCGTCATCGACGCCCCCGTCGAGGAGCTGCGCTCGAGCGCCGCGACCGTGAGCGGCACGACCGAGGCCGTCGAGCGCTTCATCACGGGCCGCGAGGTCGCTCACCGCGAGCAGCTCGGCGGGCTCCTGAGCGCCACCGTCGCGGCCATGGACGACGCCGATCGTGCCGCGGCCCGCACCGCCGGCCTCGAGGTCGGGCCCGTCTCGCTGCAGCAGCTCATCGTGCGACGCACGGGCGGCTTCACCACCCCATCCACCACCACGTACGAGGAGGCGACGGCATGACCGCGTTCACCGCAGACAGCCTGCCCACGACGGCGCGCCCGCTCGGGCGCCGCATCTCGACGATCATGCTCCTGCAGCTCACCAACCCCATGACCCTCATCGGGTGGCCGCTCATGATCCTGGGGTTCATCTACGTACTCAACCTCGCCATCTACAGCCTCATCTCGACGGCGACCGAGGGTGCCACCGCGGTCGGCGTCAACGGCGGTGTCGGGTTCATCTGGGTCTACACGCTCGTCATGGCCGTGCAGAGCGTCAACCAGACGTTCCCCCTCGCCCTCGGGTTCGGCGCCACCCGGCGCGACTACCTCCTCGGAACCGGTGCGCTCTTCACGCTGCTCTCCGCCGGCTACGCGGCGCTCATCGCGACGCTCGCCATGGCGGAGCGCGCCGTCGACTACTGGGGCATCGGCCTGCGATTCTTCGATTCGTCGCCCGACTTCAGCTGGTTCGAGCTCTTCCTCGGCACGTTCCTCCTTCTGCTGCTCTTCGCCTCCGTCGGTGGTGCGACCGCCGCCGTGTACGTGCGCTGGAAGGCCTCGGGCATGTACGTCTTCTGGGCGGGCCTCGTCGTCCTACTCGTCGCGGTGGGCTTCCTCCTCACCTGGACGGAGTCGTGGGGCGCCGTGGGCGAGTTCTTCGCCACGGCCGGCGTGCTCGGCACCCTTGCCTGGAGCCTCGTGATCTCGGCCATCGCCGCGAGCGCCGCCTACCTCATCCTGCGAAAGGCCACGCCCACCAACACGTAGTCGGATCGGCTACTCGCTGAGCGTCAGCAGGCCCGTCACGAGCAGCTCGCGCACCTGCGGCAGCAGTTGCGCGAGCAGAGCGCCCTCCTCCACCTCGAGCAGGTGGGCGAGGGCGCTCGCGATCTCGCCGACGGTGAGGCCGCCATCGCTCGCACCGACGAAGCCGGCGAGCGCAGCATCCGCCTCGATCTGGCGCGCCAGCCCGCCGCCCTGCCGCAGCCGTATGACCGTCGGGCCGTCGGCGCCCGGCCAGTAGTGGCGCTCCTCCGTGACGTCGCCCGCGACAGCGCAGCGCAGCTCGGCGAGCGCCGCATCGTCGAGAGGTGCGAGGCGGTCGTGCATGGCGAAGCCCGCGAGCAGGGTGTCGCCGAGACCCGCTGCAGCGTCGGGGCGGGGCGACGTCACGACCTCTGTGCGTCGCAGGGTCGCCGTGCCGGGAGCAGGATGCCGCAGCACGAGGTACCCGAACCCCACACCCACGACACCGCGGTCGGCGAAGTCGTCGAGCCACTGCCCCACCAAGCGCTCGAACTCGGGCGTACCCGCGCGCGTGCCGCCGTCGCGGATCCACGTGGCAGCATACTCGGCGGGCGACTGGCGCTCCCGCTCGATGACCCAGCCGTCGAGCCCGGCCTGCTCTAGCCAGCGCGTGACGCGAGACAGGCCATCCTCGTCATCGCGATACTCCCAATTTCCGAGAAGGTGCGCCGTGCCGCCGGGCACGAGGTGGTCCCGGGCGCCGCGCACGACCTCTTCCACGATGCCGTCGCCCACGCGGCCGCCGTCTCGGTACTCGTAAAGGGGCACGCCCTCGCGGCGGGGCGTGATGACGAACGGCGGGTTGCTGACGATGCGGTCGAAGCGCTCCCCCGCCGCCGGCGCATAGAGATCGCCGTGACGCAGCTCGACCGTGTCGACGCCGGAAAGCGCGAACGTCGCCCCCGCCAGCTCGAGCGCACGGGTCGAGACATCCGTAGCGACGACCCGCGTGGCTCGGCGCGCCGCGAAGAGGCTTTGCACGCCGCAGCCCATGCCGAGGTCGAGCACCGACCCGACGGGCGTCGTGGGCTGCAGGCCCGCGAGCGTGAGCGACGCCCCACCCACGCCGAGCACGTGGTCGGGCGGCAGCGCACCGCCGAGCGCCTGCTCATCCAGGTCGGAGACGATCCACCACTCGGCGGCGCTTGCGCCGTCGATCACGGTGAGCGGGCCCACGTCGATGAGCGCGCGCCCGGCCTCCCCGACGAGGCCCAGAGCGCGAGCCCCCTCGACCCCGAGCGCCGGGAACGCCGCGGCGAGCTCCGGGCCGGTGAGCGTGTCGTGCAGGCGGAACAGCCGCGCGAGCAGGACGACCGGCGCGAGGCCCGCCGCCCGCGCCGTGCGTAGCGCGAGCACGCGATCGCCGCGGTGCAGCGCGGCGTCGGCGTCGGCGCCCCACAGCTGCTGCAACCGGTCGACGGTGTAGGCGGCGTCCGCAAGGTCGGCGCGCAGGCGGGTCAGGAGGTCGGATTCCACGACACCATCCAACCGTGAACGGCGCCCCGATCGGGACGAGAAGGGAATGTCCTCCGTGCGGGAATAGTCCGGGCATCCATGCGATTGCATAGACCGTTGCTCCGTCGACAGCACGTTCGACGGAACGACGGAACGACCACACGACACGACACTCAAGGAGAACCCCACCGCATGACTACTCTCACCGCCGACACCATCCCCGGCTACGTCGCAGGAACCTGGACCATCGACGCCTCGCACTCCGAGATCGGCTTCAGCGTGCGCCACCTCGCGATCAGCAAGGTGCGCGGCACCTTCGAGCAGTTCGACGCCACGGTCACCGCGGCCGAGAACCCCCTCGAGTCGAGCGTCGTCGTCTCCGTCGACATCGCGTCGATCAACACCAAGAACGCCGACCGCGACGGCCACCTGCGCAGCAACGACTTCTTCGCGCCCGAGCAGTACCCGACCATGGAGTTCCGCTCGACGGGCATCCGCACGGAGGGCGACGAGCTCAAGCTCGACGGCGAGCTCACCCTGCGCGGCGTGACCAAGCCCGTCACGTTCACGGGCGAGTTCGGCGGCATCGCGAAGGACCCGTGGGGCAACATCGTCGCCGCCGCGAACGGTCACGCGGTCATCAACCGCCACGACTTCGGCGTGAGCTGGAACGCTCCCCTCGAGGCCGGCGGCTTCCTCCTCGGCGACGAGGTCACGATCACGATCGACGCGCAGTTCCAGCTGCAGTCCTGATCGAGCGGGATGCGGGGCGCTGAGCGCCCCGACACCTCGCCCTGCAGAACGGGGCGGCCCCACCGGGGGCCGCCCCGTTCTGCGTTCAGGTACCGTCGACCGCGTGTCGTACGCTGTCGAATGATGAGAGAACTGACTGCCGAGCAGATTCGCGGCTCGATTGTGAACGCGACCGAGGCCGAGATCGCGAGAATGCCGCTGCCCGGTCTGTACGAGACCCTGTGGGACGAGCGGGAGTACCTCGGCTGGCGCGACCCCGACGGCTCGCCGCGCGGCTACATCGTGCACTGGGTCGACGACCGCCCGGTCGGGTTCATGGTGCGCGCCGCTTCGTCGACCCTGCGCCCCGGCATCGGGGCCATGTGCTCGTTCTGCCACACGCCGCAGCCCTCGACGCAGGTGCTCATGTTCAGCGCGCCCAAGGGCGGTGCCGCGGGCCGCGACGGCAACACCATCGGCACCTACCTGTGCGCCGATCTGGCGTGCTCGATGATGATCAGGATGCTGGCCGCCACGAGCGAGCTCACCCTCAGCCGCAGTGAGGTCGTCGCGCGCCGCAGCGCCGGTCTCACCGAGCGCCTGCAGCGCTTCACGACGAACCTGCTCAAGACGGCCTGACCGCACTCCCGGCGCTCTGCGCCGATAATGAGGCATGACCTCTGACGCTTCCTCTCGCCGTCGCCCCGCCAGCCGCCGCACCCGCCGCGTTCGGGCCGTCGGAGTCGGCGCCCTCGGAGCACTGCTCCTCGTCATCGTCGGCTTCCTCCTCTGGGCCAACAGCCCGTACCAGGCAGAGCGCGAGGCGACGCTCGAGGTGTTCCGCAACGGCGGTATTCAGGTCGCCGCCGTCGACGAGGGCATCCTCATGACTCCGATCGCCGACTCGATCGCCCTCCCCGAGAGCCCCGCCGGCCTCGTCTTCATCCCCGGCGCCCGCGTCGACGCCTACGCGTACCTCTACCAGCTCAGCGGCATCGTGGAGGAGCAGGGCGTCACGGTGCTCATCACCGAGCCGGCGCTCAACCTCGCGTTCTTCGACACGCGCGAACTCGACGACCTCACGACAGCCGCGCCCGACGTGGAGCGCTGGTTCGTCGGGGGCCACTCACTCGGGGGCGTGCGTGCCTGCATGATGGCGGCCGACTCCGAGGCGGAGGGTCTCGTGCTGCTCGGCAGCTACTGCGCCAACGACCTGAGCGAGAGCGGGCTCACGGTGCTGAGCATCGCTGCCGAGAACGACGGCCTCACCGAGCTCGACACCATCGCCGAGTCTGCCGCGCTGCTGCCCGACACCGCGCGGTTCGAGATCATCGAGGGCGCCAACCATGCCGCGTTCGGTGACTACGGGCCGCAGTCCGGCGACGGGGAGCGCTCGATCACGAGCGAGCAGATGCGCGAGCAGCTCACCGCACTGCTCGTCGAGCTTCTGCGCTAGCGCGCGCTCGCGCTACTCGCGGCTACCGAGAATGTGGAACGGGATCGCGAGCGAGAGCGCGATCGACAGGATGCCCGTGAAGAACATGATCGCCTTGAACTCGTCCGGCACCGCGAAGGCGTAGGCGAACAGCAGGAACGAGGCGAAGAAGAGCGCGAGGGAAGCGATCACGACGGTGATTTTCATGGTGTCCCCATTCTGCCAGGTCGCGGGCGATTCAGGCCTCAGGCTTCGGCGGGTGTGACCGGGGCGGGTGCGGCGGTGGCCGCATCCCCGTCGCCCCTCTCCGCGTCGACGCCCTGCTGCTCGGCCGACTTGTCGCGGAAGGCGTGCGCGATCGCCCACCACACGAGGGCTCCGAGCAGGATGCCCCCCACGAGCGCGAACACCGGTGTCAGCAGCACAGGGCCGGCGACGGGCGAGTCGGTCGCGGCCGTGGCGAGCCACACGTACAGCCAGAACAGGCCGATGTCGAGCACGGCGGTGATGCCCAGCGAGGCCCACGTGACCGCCCACGGCTTGCGCTGACCGGTCAGGCGCAGCAGCCAGACGCTCACGATGACGGCGAGCAGCACGAGCACGAGGCTGCCGATGAGCATCGCGATGAGCACCCAGAAGAGGATGTCGGCACCGACACCGAGCGAGTTGAAGAGACTGGGGAGCGCCTCGCTGCCGATCGCGTCACCGATGACGTCGACGAGGTTGCCGAACAGCGCCGCCGCCGCGAGACCCGCGAGCGACATGCCGAAGCCGAACCAGCCGGTCTGGAACATCGTGTGCGCCACAGCGCCGGCGATGAGGCTGCTGGAGAACTGGGTGCGGGTCATTGGCGAGTTCGCCATGAGTGCTCCTGAGGGTGGGGAGAGGGGTGTCGAAGCGCAACCCGTGCGCTCTAGAGTTCAGCCTATGCAGAAGCGGGCGATTCTTCTCGGCGGATCCGGTCAGATCGGCACAGCCACCGCCCGCACCCTCCTCTTCCACGGCTGGGACGTCACGGTCGCGCACCGCGGCGCGCGGTCGAGCGTCGTCGAGGGCGTACGCACGCTCACCCTCGACCGAGAGGATGCGACGGCCGTGCGGGCAGCGGCATCCGGTGCCGACCTCGTTCTCGACTCCGTCGCCTACACCGCCGAGCACGCGGAGACGTACGCGCCCCTCGCGGGCGACGTGGGCTCGCTCGTCGTCATCTCCACGGCGTCCGTATACGCGGGGCTCGATGGCTCCTCGCCCGACGACGCGACCGGAGTCGACGACTTCCCCACGTACTCCGTGCCCATCACCGAGGATCACCCCACCGTCGGCGACGCGGGGCCCGGCGCCCGCACGAGCTACTCGGCGGGCAAGGCGGCGCTGGAGCGCGCCCTGCTCGACATCGACGACCTGCCCGTGACGATCCTGCGCCCCGGCGCGATCCACGGCCCCGAGTCGCCGGCGCTGCGCGAGTGGTACTTCCTCCAGCGCGCGCTCGATGGCCGCGACCGCGTGCCGCTCGCCTACCGCGGGGAGAGCAGGTTCTCGACCTCGGCGACGGTGAACATCGCCGAGCTCGTTCGGCTAGCGGCCGAGCATCCGGGCCGGAGGGTCCTCAACGCCGTTGACGAACCGGCACCGACCGTGCTCGAAATTGGGCAGGACGTCTTCGCCCACGTCGGCCATACCGCCGAATTCGACCTGCTCGCGGGGCCGCCCGTCGACGGCGTCGGAGCGCACCCCTGGGCGGTGCCGACCCCCATGGTGCTGTCGATGCAGGCGGCGCGGGAGCAGCTCGGCTACGAGCCCCTCGGCACGCACCGCTCGACGATCGGCTCAGCGCTCGACTGGATGCTCGCACGCGTTGCGGAGGGCGACTGGCGCGAGCTCTTCCCCGGGCTCGCGCGGTACGGCGCCGAGAACTGGTTCGACTACGCCGCTGAGGATCGCGCGCTCGGGGCCTGAGCGCGTTTCCACGAGGCACCGCGTTCCCAGCGCGCACCGGGCTCCCGTCCAGCGGGCCTCGCGCTCCGAATGATGGGATGACACCACTCGCTCACCCCACAACCTAGGAGCCTCATGCCCCGCCGCGCCCTCGACACGACCGTGCCCGACCTCACCGGACGCCTCGCCGTCGTCACCGGCGCCAACAGCGGCCTCGGCTTCGGACTCACCGGCAGGCTCGCCGAAGCGGGCGCCGAAGTCGTCATGGCTGTGCGCAACCGGGAGAAGGGCGAGGATGCTCGCACGCGGCTGCTCGCGCAGCATCCAGACGCGACGCTGCGCCTGCTCGACCTCGATCTCGCCTCGCTCGACAGCGTGCGCGCCGCGGCGCAGTCGCTGCTCGACGAGGACCGCCCGATCGACCTGCTCGTCAACAACGCCGGCATCATGGCCGTGCCCGAGCTCGAGCGCACCGAGGAGGGCTTCGAGCTGCAGTTCGGCAGCAACCACCTGGGCCCGTTCGCCTTCACCGGCCATCTGCTGCCCGCCCTCGTACGCGCCGAGGCCCCGCGCGTCGTGTCGACGAGCAGCCTCGCGGCGAACGCCGGCCGCTGGCAGTGGGAGAACCTGAACGCCGAGCAGGGCTACAGCGCCTGGGGCGCCTACGGCCTGTCGAAGCTCGCGAACCTCTCCTTCGCACGGGAGCTGCAGCGCCGCAGCGACGCCCACGGCTGGGGGCTCGTGAGCACCGCAGCGCACCCCGGCGGCACCCTCACGAACCTGCAGACGACGGGGCCGCGCCGCGGGGTCGCGCCGAGCAAGCGTCGCCAGCGCCTCTCCGCCCGCATCATGCAGACCGTTGACGTGGGCATGCTGCCGTCCCTGTACGCGGCGACGAGCCCCGACGCCGAGCCGGGCGGCTACTACGGCCCGAAGGGCTTCCTCGAGGTGCGCGGCGAGCCCGCGCCCGCGCGCATCCCCCGCGCCGCTCGCGATCGTGCGGCCGAGGCCCGCCTGTGGGCAGTGTCGGAGCGCCTCACCGGTGTGCGCTTCGTCGAGCAGGTGCCCGCAGTCTGACCGTGCCCGCCGCGGGCCTGACAGACTGGCCCCATGGCTGAACCGTTCGAGGGTCGTGTCGCGGTCTACATCGACTTCGACAACATCGTGATCTCCCGCTACGACCAGGTGCACGGTCGCGGCGCGTGGCGCAAAGACAATGTCTACCGGCTGCCGGCGGGCCTCACGGGCGCGACGGACGAGATCAAGGACAAGCTGCGGCACGCCGAGGTCGACATCAGCGCCATCCTCGACTTCGCCTCGAGCTTCGGCACGATCGTGCTCTCGCGCGCCTACGCCGACTGGTCGATCGGCGTGAACGCCGCCTACCAGGGCCAGCTCATGGAGCGCGCCGTCGACCTCACGCAGCTCTTCCCCGCCACGCAGCAGATGAAGAACGGCGCCGACATCCGCCTCTCGGTCGACGTCGTCGAAGATCTCTTTCGCCTGCCCGACATCACGCACGTCGTCATCGCGGCAGGCGACAGCGACTACATCGCGCTCGCGCAGCGCTCCAAGCGTCTCGGCCGGTACGTGGTCGGCATCGGGGTCGCGGGCGGCACGAGCAAGAGCCTCAAGGCGGCGTGCAACGAGTTCGCCGACTACGACGGATTGCCGGGCATCCGGCCTGCTTCCCGCATCGCCGCCGACCTCAGCAGCGCGGTCGAGGCGGAGGACGGCGCGAAGGATGCGGCCGAGGCCGCCGATGCCGACGATTCCGCCGGCACCAAGCCCCGCCGCCGCCGCGCGACGAAGGCCGCGACCACGTCGCCGCGCACGACGCAGGACGAGGCGACCGGCCTGCTCGTGCGCGCGCTGCGCCTCGCCCACGAGAAGGACGACAGTGACTGGCTGCACAACTCTGAGGTGAAGAAGCAGATGGTGCGCCTCGACCCCGCCTTCAACGAGAAGGTGCTCGGCTTCTCGTCGTTCAGCGCGTTCGTGAAGTCGCGCGAGGAGGTCGCCGAGCTCGACGAGAGCTCGCAGAACCGCCGCGTGCGCCTGCGCGACTGACGGTCAGGCGTCGCGAGCGCCGAGCACCTCGGCCGTCGAGCGCACGGTCGCGAACTCGCCGTGCAGGTTCGCCGCCGTGACGCGCGCGAGCTCGGCGGCGGGGATCGTCGTGCCGTCAATGTCGGGCGCGTCGAAGGTGTGGGTGGCGTCGAGCACGAACGTCGTGTCGTAGCCGAGGTTGCCCGCCATGCGCGCCGTCGTCTCGCAGCACTTGTTGGTCTGGATGCCGCAGACCACAACGCTGCCGATGCCGTGGGCCTGCAGCCAGGCGTGCAGGTCGGGGTCGCCGTAGAAGGCCGAGTTGACGTTCTTGCTGACGAGCAGGTCATGCGCGCCGTCCACGCCGGGCTTGAGGGCGTTGCCCGGCTGTCCCGGGCGCAGCGGCGAGCCCTCGCTCACCGAGTCGTGGCGCACGAGCACGACCGGGTCGCCCGCGTCGCGCCACGACCGCAGGAGGGCGAGGACGTTCGCCTCGCAGTCGGGGTTGTCGCGCGCACCCCAGCGCGGGTCGTCGAAACCGGTCTGCACGTCGACGACGATGAGGGCGGAACGACGCGGCGACGAGGGCGAAGGCATGCCGTGAGCTTAGTGCGGCCCGGTTCCTGAGCATCCGCCGACCGCGAGGCTGGACGCGGGCTGAGCGCACGCCCCACGCCCGGGCTCCCGTGCCTACCGTGGAGGCGTCCGACCGCACGACCAACCACAGGGGGAACCACCATGGCTCATGACATCACCGGCAAGACCGTCGCCTTTCTGCTCACCGACGGTTACGAAGACAGCGAGCTGACCGAGCCGTGGAAGGCCGTCACCGAGGCCGGAGGCACCGCCGTGCTCGTCTCGCCCGCCGGCGCCTCCGTCGAGGGCAAGAAGGGCCACAGCCAGTCGGTCGACCAGCCCGTCAGCCAGGCTGACGCCGACGACTTCGACGCGCTCATGCTGCCCGGCGGCGTCGTCAACGCCGACCACCTGCGCATGGATGCCGACGCCGTCGCGTTCACGCGCGCCTTCTTCGAGCAGCACAAGCCCGTGGGCGTCATCTGCCACGGAGCCTGGATACTCATCGAGGCCGATGTCGTGAAGGGCCGCGAGCTGACCAGCTACCCGAGCCTGCGCACCGACCTCCTCAACGCCGGCGCCGAATGGGTCGACGAGGAGGTCGTCGTCGACGCCGGGCTCGTCTCGAGCCGCACCCCCGACGACCTGCCCGCGTTCTGCGCGAAGCTCGTGGAAGAGGTCGACGAGGGCGAGCACGCCGGCCAGACGGCCTGACGACCTCGACCCTGGCGACTGTCTGAGGCGCCCTCGACGACGGCCCTCTAGGCTGGGCGGGCACCTCCGCTCGCCGGGGGCGCGACGCTTCAGCGCGACGCCCAAGGGAAGGACCGCACCGCATGATCTTCCGCCGCAAGTTCGAGACCGCCACCGCCGAGGAGGAGACTCCCCGCACGTCGCTGCGCGAGATGTGGACCGACCGGCTGGGTGCGCTCAGCACGCGCAGCCTGCAGATCCTCCTCGTCATCACGCTCACGGCGCTCATCGTGTTCGCGATGGTGCAACTGCGCATCGCCGTCATCCCGCTCCTGCTGGCGATCATCATCGCGGCTGCGTTCAGCCCCGTCATCCGCTGGATGCGCGCCCGCGGGCTGCCCGCCCTCGCCGCAGCGTGGATCACGCTGCTGGGCTCCCTGCTCATCCTCGGCGGTATCGTCACCGCGATCGTCTTCGCTGTGCGCAGCCAGTGGGCCGAGCTGTGGGAGCAGGCGCAGACCGGATTCGATCAGCTCATCGAGTTCGTGCAGGGCCTGCCGCTGCCGCTCGACACGATCGACTTCGACGAGCTGCGTGACCAGGCGATCGACTTCATCACGAGCGCCCAGTTCGGCTCCGGCGCGCTCTCCGGCGCCGTCGCCGTCGGCGAGTTCGTCACCGGGTTCCTGCTCTTCCTCGTCATCCTGTTCTTCTTCCTCAAGGACGGCGACAAGATCTGGGCGTTCTTCCTCCAGCCGCTCAAGGCGAAGCAGCAGGCTCGCGGTCAGCGCGTCGGTCGCACGGCGGTCACCACTCTCGGCGGCTACATCCGCGGCACCTCGATCATCGCCCTCGTCGACGCGGTCGGCATCGGCATCGCGCTGTGGATCCTGGGCGTTCCGCTCGCGCTCCCTCTCGCGGTCATCGTGTTCATCGCCGCGTTCATCCCCATCGTCGGTGCGACCGTCGCGGGAGCACTCGCGGCTCTCGTCGCCCTCGTCGCGGTGAGCCCGTTCGTCGCGCTCGTCGTCGTCATCGTCGTGATCGCGATCAACCAGCTCGAGGGCAACCTGCTGCAGCCGGTCGTCATGGCGCAGTCGCTCAAGCTGCACCCGCTCGTGATCCTGCTCGCCTTGAGCGCTGGAACGATTCTCGGCGGCATCGTCGGCGCCGTGCTCTCGGTGCCGATCGCGGCGACCGCCTGGGCGATCGTGAAGACGTGGGACAAGCCCGACTGGCAGCTCGAGCAGCCGAAGCCGCTGCGGCGCAAGGCCGCGAAGGGCTAGCGCCGTGAAGGGCTAGCGCCGCCGAGCTACGGCGACTCGCCCGCGCGGGTCTCCAACTGCGCGACGGTGCGCAGATTGCGCGCCGTGCCCACGACCTCGAGGGCGCGCAGTAGCCGGTCGGTGCTGAGCGTGGCCTTGCCGGCACCCTGCGCGAACCGCACGTGCAGGTGGTCGCCGACGACGGCCCACTCGTCGTCGCCCGACTCGACGGCCTGCGCCGCGTCGACGGCGGCGGCGGCGGGCACCGCGTCGAGGAACGTCACGTACGAGCAGGCGGGGTCGTCGACATCGAGGGGATGCTCGCGCAGGGCATCCCGCAGCTGGGCGGGCGTGCGGTGCAGAACCTCGCGGTCGAAGCCGTACCTCTGCCGCACGGCGGCGCGCAGCTCGTCAGCGAAGGCGGCCGGGTCGCCCGGTGGCGTGCACAGCAGATTGCCGGAGGCGATGTAGGTGCGCACATCGGTGGCACCCAGCTCGGTCGCGAGAGCGCGCAGGTCGGCCATCGGCAGCTTCGCCGTACCGCCGACGTTGACAGCTCGAAAGAGGTAGACGTCGGTCACGGCCTCCAGTCTGCCAGCGTCAATGCGACTAGATCAGCGCGACCAGATCAGCGCGACCAGATCAGTGCGCGCGCCGCGCGGGGCACAGCGCGAGGTACAGCACCGCGAGCATGATGAGCCCCGCGTACTCGTTGAGCGCGGCACCCGGCGCGGTGCCGAGAGTATCGAGGGGCTTGAGGGTCGCGGAGACGAAGCGCAGCACGGGCTCGACGGCGAGCGCAAGAGCCATGAAGGGCACGAGCCCGCGGTAGCGCGCGACGAGCACGATCATGACGAGCGCCAGCAGCAACTGGATGGCGCCCCACTGGCCGAACATCGCGACGATGTTGTCGGCGCCCTCCACGCTCAGGTCGACGGAGGCGATCGAGCCAGCCCCGCCGTCGGGCGCGAACAGGTGGATGGCCGAGCGCACGGCGACGAGCAGCAGGTAGGCGGCGAGCAGCCATGTGGCGAGTCGCGGGCCGTGGAAGGTCGCGGGGTCGGCGGGCAGGAGGCGGGAGAGGTCGGGCACCCAGCGAGTCGGGAGCACGCGCGGGCGGGGAGGTGAAGCGGTATCGGGTTCGCTCATGAGGCCATTCTGCTGAGGTCAGCGGCGCGTGGCGGCGATTCTCGGCGGGTTCATGGGCGCACGTCGACGAGCTCGAGATGCACGCGGGTAGCCGCACCCACGCTGAGGTTCTCGGCCTCGCGCACGGCCTTCTTCATCGGCAGGATGTAGGCCTCGCGGCTCGAGTCGGGAAAGACGCTGGTCGCCCACTGACTGCCGCCGACCGTCACCCGCACGCGCACGCTGCCGAAGCCGCGCGTGAAACCCTCCATGCGGGCGGCGATCTCGTCGCTCACGTCGACCGGCACGGTGACGAAGTGCCAGGCGGCCTTGCCCTCCCACTCCCAGAGCTCGGCGGTGAAGTCGTACGCGATGGCCATGCGTTTAGTCTGCCGTGGGGTTGTGGTGCTCTGCCGTTTCAGTTGCCCACGTTTCCAGCGTCGACCGTACGACGGCGTACGCATCTGCAGCCGTCACCGTGAGCCGAGTCTGGTGGCTGAGCCGGGACCGCCACGTGGACTCATCCGGCTGCGTCGGCCACACGACGTTCTGCGGGAATCGACTCCAGATGGTCGAACGACGCACCAGGTGTTTCGCACCAGAATCGAGCAGCCCAGCGCTGACCAGTGCCCACAGGTCGAAGAGATCCCGGCACTCACGTCGTTCGAGCCACGCCGAGATCTTGGCGGCGGCGAAGCCTGCATTCGTCAGCGACTCAAGCTCCGCCGGTGGCGCATCGCTGTACCGCTGATCGATCGCGCGACGTTCGGTAGGCCATACTGCACGACCGATCTGATTGACGATCTGAACTTGCACGCTCATGCGCCCGAGCACCTCGAGCGTGGCCGGCTGCGCGTCGTGGGTGGCGTCAAGTGCGGGAACCCAGTTCACTTCACCGAATGATCGCGCGAGCCCATCGTCGATTGCGTCCGACAACTCGCGGGCGACCTCTCGTCGGGATCGGGAGACGAGCAAGTCGACGTCTTCGCTCAGTCGAAGATCGGGCAGTACCGTTCGGGTCAGTGCGGTGCCGCCGTAGAACACCACTCCCGGCACAAACTGGATCGCGGCGAGCACGTGCGAGATCAGGTGATCGCGGCGAACCTGGTCATCGGCGACGCCGAACTTCGTCGCAACGGCGCGCAGCTCGGTCTCGGCAAGCACCCCCGGTTGTGGCGTGCTCACTGCTGTGATTCCTTCGTCACCGGTTCTCTCGTGGCCACGCGTGTGGCCCGATCCCGTGCTGCCACACGCCCCTGACGCACGGCGAGTCGATCGAGGCGCACTCGATCCACGCGCGGCCACAGTGCCCGAATCGTCTCTGCGGCCATATCATCGCCTCCACCCCACTCCGGGCGATGAGCAACGTCAAGCACGGTCTGTTCCGGTGTCGCCACGAGTGCGCGCCCGATGCCGAACTCTTCGAGCCGCGCATCGAGGAGCGCGGTATCTCGAGTGGCGAAGACAACTCGGCCCAGTTCGTCGTCGAGATCAACCCTGTGCGCCTGTTCTGGCACGGCCACCACAGTACGGTCGAATGCGCGCGGCACAGCTCGATGGAATCGCGCGGCGCCCATCCCCATGAGGACGGGAACCCGGTCGCCATAGCGTGCCGTGGCCAGCGCCATCGCCGCTGTTTCGAGATCAGGACGCCAGTCGCGCGCGACGGCACCGTCCGGCGGCGCAATGTAATGGCCATGCGCGAGCCGTCGGATCACTCCGTTGTCTCGAAGACGCTTGAGTTCTTTCGCCGGTTGCGCCCAACGCTGCGTCAATCCGCTCGGTCGCACAGTGCGCATCGGAGCGCGTGCAATCACGATGGGCACCGCTGTCTCGCGCATGGACCACCTCCAATACGCTTAACATTACCTCAGGAGTAATTTTTTGCATAGTTTTGTGAGTTCGGCGCTCGTTGACTCCAGATGTCGCCGACCTTCTCTTGCGAGGGGTGCGACCGCCACGCGAACATCTCAGGAGCCCTCACTCGTCCCCCACCCCCGGCCGCCACTCTGCCTCGCCCCACAGCACGCGCCGCAGCACGGGTCGCTCGATAGCGCTCCACAGGCTGCTGATCGCGAGGTAGATCGCGGCCCCGAACGGCACGATGAGGGCCGGGATGATGGCGATGAACGGCAGGATGCCGAGCATCGGCGCGACGGCGGCGGGAATCTCGGGGGTGGGCAGGCCCTGCTGGAGCATCCGCATGGCGCGCCGTTGCAGCAGCCCCGAGAGGGTCAGCAGCACGACCACCGATGCCGTGAGAACGATCGCGCCCGCCCCGCCCGTGACGACGGCGAGACCGAGAGCCTCACCGAAGCCGACACCGAGCAGCTCTTCGACGCGCAGCGGGTTGGGCTCCCCCGCGATCGCCGGGCTCGCGAGCACGAGGTAGAGCAGCGAGACGATCGGTGCCTGCGCGAGCATCGAGCCGAAACCGGCGACAGGCGAGACGCCGGCGTCGCGGTAGAGCTCCATGGTGCGGCGCTGCAGCTCCTCCGGCTTCTTCTTCCACCGCGTGCGCAGCGCGGCGAGAGCGGGGGCAAGGCGGCGGCGGGCGCCCTCGGCACGCACCATACGCACGTCCAACGGGATGAGCAGCGCACGCACGGCGAGGGTGATGAGCACGACGGCGAGGGCCGCGGCGCCCGCCCCGGCGAGGGGTTCGAGCAGGTCGACGAGCTCGTGCAGGCCGGCGGCGCCGAGCTGCACGAGGGGCCCGATAAGGGGCCAGGTGGTGATGTCCATGAGGGGTCTCCAAAGCGTTCGAGGGTGTGCGGGGGCGTGGGGCCGCCGCATCCCTCGCGCTCAGAGAGCTCGAGCGGGGGTGCGTAGTGAGGGCAGGTGCGGATCTGCGCTCAGGCGGCCGAGAGGGCCGCGCCGGGAGCGCGCGCCAAGGGCCGCCCCGCCGTCAGAGGATGCGCAGGCTGCGCCTGCTCGCCGAGCGACTCGCGGTGAGCCCGCGCGCGACTGCCCACGGCGAGCTCGACGCGTGCAAGGGGCCGCGCGGCGGCGCGAGCGAGCAGGGTGAGGCTCGCGGCGAGCAGCACGCCCGTGGCGAGCGCCGAGGCCGTGTCGAGCGGCGAGGCGTGCCCGAGCGCGAGGGCGACGAGCAGCGCGCCACCGCCCGCGAGGGCGAGACGCTGCAGCTGCTCGATCATGCGGCCATGCTACTGCGCACCCCTATGGCCTCGCCGTGCGCGCGAGGCGTGCCATCCTGAAGCGTGCACCCCGCGCTCTCCGACCCGAAGATCAACGCGCCGCAGTGGCCGTGGCTGCGCATCTTGGCGGCGGCCGGTATCGCCTACGCGATCATCTCGGTGCTGAATCGGCTCAGCCGCACGCTCACCGACGGCGGCGTCGCCGCCCTCGTCTACATGGTGGGTATCGGGGCGGTGGTGATCCTGCTCGTGGTGCTCGCCTTCACGGCGCACGCGGTGCGCAGTCTGCGTGCCCTCGAGGCGACCGTGCCGCCGGAGGGCCCTGACCGGATGCTCTTCCCCACCTTCGGCTTCGGCACCACCGGCCTGCGGCTCATGGCGATCGAGGGTGCGCAGGCCACGCCGCGCGGACTCTGGGGCTGGAAGCTCGTCGAGATCACCCCGCAGGGCGTGCACGTGCACAGCCACCCCAAGCACCGCGACGAAGCACGCTTCTTCGCCGCCTCCGAGATCGAGGATGCCGCGCTCGGCGCCATCACCGATGGCATGCTGCGCATCCCCACCCTCAACCTCGCGGTTGACTCCGCGTCGGGGCCCGTCGGCGTGCCACTCGGGCTCCTACGGCACCCGCTCGCGGTCCTGAGCGGTGGGGAGCGGCAGGATGCGCTCGCGCGGGCGCGGCAGCTGCTCGGAGTGCCGCGCGAGCATTAGGCGCCCCCACCTCAGGGGGGTGCCGCTGCCGAGCTTGAGGCGACAGACTAGAGCGAGGCTCGGGTTCAGCGCGGTGTCGCCCCGAGCGGCAACTGGGGGCACCATGAGCGAGGCAGGCAGGTCGGCGGGGGTCGAGGCACACCGCCTCGTCGCGCTCGCCGACGCCCACGACGAGCGCGCGGCCGCCGCACGCGAGGCGGCCCAGCGCTGGATGATCGCCCACCGCACCGAGCGGCAGGTGGCCGGCACGCTCGCGCCGTTGAGCGCGTGCGGCTTCACGTTCTTGCACGATCGCGGCTGGCCGGGCGCCCGCCGTGGCAGCCGCGCGCAGATCGACCACGTGCTCGTCGGGCCGGGCGGCGTCTACATCGTGGATACGAAGGGCTGGAAGGACGTGACCGTCGCGGGCGGGCGACTCTTCCGCGGTCAGGCCGACGTGACCGATGACCTGGCCGGGCTCGCCGACGTGGGCGTGGGCACCGAGGCGGTGCTGGCCGAGCTGGGGCTGGCTCCGGGTGAGGTGCGCGTGGTCGTGGTGCTCGCCGGTTCCGCGATGGAGGCGGTAGCGCTCTCGAGCCTGGGCGGCCTGGTGGTGGTCGGCGAGAGGCGAGCATCCGCGTTCATCAACGGGTTCGGGCGCCGCCTGACGGAGCGCCAGCAGCATGCCGTGCTGGGCGCGGTCATGGCGCACTTCCCGCCGCTCGGCGAGGAGGCCGTGCCGCTCGATCTGAGCGTTCCCGACCCGGTGATCGAGGAGCCGGCGCTGCTGACGGTCGACGAGGTGGCCGACACGTTCCTGGCGGGGATGCTCGCCGCCCCCATCGAGGAGTGGATGGCCTTTCTGCACCCCGATCAGGCGAAGCTCGTGCGACGCAGCTTCTCGGGCCCGGCGAGGATACGCGGCGCGGCCGGCACGGGCAAGACGGTCGTCGGGCTGCACCGGGCGGCATACCTGGCGCGCGGCACGACGGGGCGCGTCATCGTCACGACGTATGTGCGCACGCTGCCCGACGTGCTCTGCACGATCCCGCGGCCAATACAAATTCGCGCGTATGCGCCTCCGCATCGCGCAAGGGCCACAAGTTAGTGGGGAGCGCTCAACTAGTACGCTCTCTTTATGCATCCCCGGCCAGAAGGTGCTTACGAGGGCGACGCTCTCGACACCGCGCAACGATTCTTGCAAAGCGCCTACACGTCGGTCGAGTCCATGCTTACGTTCCTGAAGGCGGCACGACGCGCTCGAGGCGCCAAGCAAGGCACGAACAGCGACAGCGAAGTAGACCTGCTCAGAGCCGCCATCGTTTTTGCGGGAGCGGGCTTGGACTCAGCGTTGAAGCAGTTGATCCGAGATGCTTTGCCAACCCTCGTTCAAGTCAGTCCTGATGCTCGTAGCGGACTGGAGCGGTTCGCTGAACGAGTCGCGACGGATCCGAAGAGAAGTGCTCAAGCCCTGCTCGCCCCTAGCTCGAGAAGCTTCGTTCTGAATGCTTATGTCTTCGAGTTGACCGGTTCGTCATTGCAGTCAGTGGAACAGGTCAAGGCTGTCGCGTCTGCGCTGGGCGTCAACGATAGGCCCCTAGTGCGCCAAATCGACAACCTGCGGGAATTGTTCACCGCTCGAAACGAGATCTCGCACGAACTGGATCTGCGCGAAGTGGAGTCCCGCATAGTGGTGTAACGCCCGGTGGCCCACCGCGTCGGTGACGACGTGAACGCGGTCACCGTGTGATCCTTCGAGAAGTCTCTTACCTCCACTCGAAAGGCATCAACACGATGACCG
>Ga0316202_10000096_pt1 | contig 139565 bp, 130 predicted proteins | sample 3monrhotite_MG_FD_204934 | JGI IMG/M metagenome (GOLD analysis project Ga0316202, IMG submission 204934) | Microbial mat bacterial communities from mineral coupon in-situ incubated in ocean water Damariscotta River, Maine, United States -... | ecosystem: Environmental > Aquatic > Marine >... | reverse complement strand
TGCAGTCTTTGTCTGTTTTAAAACGATCAGAGAACTCTAGAAGGTTTTGACCCTTGAAAATATTCATATTATTACTGTTTTTATTGGAATTAAAGATATGAATTTAAATACTGACCTCTATTAATTTATATTAGGGCGTTCCCCTTTGGGTCGGGCTTTCATTACTCGCTTTTTTATAGTTTAAAGTAACTATAAAAAGAGCTCAAACAAACCATTCAATCCCTAACGCAAAATTACCAACCGTTATTGCGAAAGAGGTACAATTGAAGCAATCTCATGAATACAAACTCCACTGTGTTGTGTTCGCAATGATGAACAAATAGTATTCAATTTCTTGGCATAATTTACCTAACACACCGTTGGTAGATTTTTGGATGTAAAACAATTACTAATTTATTGTCTGCTCCTTTTTTTCATGGTTTTAATTATTAAAAAAATAATTTTCTAAAATATGAAGCTTAAAACTGCTTTAAAATAATTTAAGGATAAAGAAAAATAAAAACAAAATTTATGTACATTTAAACTATTATCTTTGCAGTATGGAAACAAACAGACAAAAGAAAATTGCAGGTGTTTTACAAAAAGACTTAGCGGATGTTTTACAACACGCTGCGCAAGACGGAATGAAAGGGGTTATTATTTCTGTTACCAACGTTCAAGTTACTTCAGATTTATCACAGGCAAAAGTATATTTAAGTGTTTTTCCTCAGCTAAATAGACAATTAATATTGAAAGGTGTTCAGGAAAATACTTCAACTATTAGATATGAAATGGCAAAACGGACTAAAAATCAGCTGAGACGAATGCCTGAACTTTCTTTTTATATTGATGATAGTTTAGATTATATTGAAGATATTGACAATGCTTTAAAAGGTAAAAAAGGAAATCCAATTAAAAATCCTGAAATTTTAAACAAGCCTTCAAAAAAATAATTTGAATTTTCCCTTATACATAGCTAAACGCTATTTATTTTCTAAAAGTAGCAATAACACCATAAATATTATTACAGGTATTGCAACTATTGGTGTTGTTATTGGTACTTTAGCGTTGTTTATTGTACTCTCTGGGTTTTCGGGTTTGCGTACCTTCAGTGTTGGTTTTTTAAACACTGCGGATCCCGATATTAAAATTACTTCTGCAAAAGGAAAATCATTTAATTTTAATACGGATATTCAAACAATACTTAACAACCAAAATGGTGTAGCTTCTTTTTCAAAAGTAATTGAAGAACGTGCTTTTTTCGAATTTAATAAAAAAACGCATATTGCTTATATTAAAGGTGTTGATGCTAACTACACAAAGGTAAATAGTATGGATACAACAGTGTATGTTGGTACTTGGTTAGATGCTAAAATTCCTTTAGGAGTTGTAGTTGGAAATGGAATTTCAAACACACTATCTGTTGGCGTTTTCGATTTTTTAGAACCTTTAAAAATTTATGTTCCCAAAGCGGGAAAAGGATATATTACCAATCCTAAAAATGCATTTAAAAAAATAAATACGCAACCAATTGGTATTTTTGCTTTAGTTGGGGAACTCGATTCAAAATTTACCTTTATTTCATTAGAATTAGCACAAGAATTATTGAGTTATGCGCCAGAACAAATTTCGGCAATTGAATTAAAAGTAACCAATAATAATGACAGAGTAGAAATTATAGCAGAACTAAAAAATAAATTGGGCAGTCAATTTAAAATTGAAACTAGAGAACAATTGAATGCAGTTTTTTACAAAATGTTAAATACGGAAAATTTAGCTTCGTATTTAATATTTACGTTGATATTAATAATTGCTTTATTTAATGTAATTGGTGCTATAATTATGATGATTTTAGATAAAAGAGACAATCTTAAAACATTATACAGTATTGGTGCAACTATAAAAGAAATAAAGCAAGTGTTTATATTGCAGGGTTTTATGCTTTCTGTTTTTGGTTTGTTTGTTGGACTTTCATTAGGAATAGCTTTAGTATTGCTTCAAATGAAATACCATTTATTTATGATTACTCAACATTTGGCTTACCCAGTTGAATTAACTTTGTTAAATGTTATCACTGTAATTATAACCATACTTATTTTAGGTTTTTTAGCTTCAAAAATTGCAAGTAGCCGTATTTCTGAAAAATTGGTTGAATAATAGTTGAACGTTTTATTTTAAAAATGAAATTATTCTATTAAATTTACTAGAACTATCTAACTATAAATATTATCTATTATTTTTTTTTATTAATAGTAATATTTTATACTAATTTTGATATAATTTAAAAATTAAATATCATGAGCAATTCAAAAGACGGTAAATGTCCAGTTGATCACAATCAACTTACCAAAAAGGAGGAAACAAATGAAATGGGAAAATGTCCTGTAATGCATGGAGGAAATACTACATCAGATAAATCTGTAATGGATTGGTGGCCCAATGCACTAAATTTAGATATTTTACACCAATACGATACGAAGACAAATCCTTTTAAAACCAATTTTAATTATCGTGAAGAATTAAAAAAATTAGATGTTGAGGCACTAAAAAAAGATGTAAATAACTTAATGACGGACAGTCAAGAATGGTGGCCTGCAGATTGGGGAAACTATGGTGGATTAATGATTCGTATGGCTTGGCATTCCGCAGGTACATATAGAACAGCCGACGGACGTGGTGGAGGTGGAACAGGAAATCAACGTTTTGCACCTCTTAATTCTTGGCCAGACAATGTAAATTTAGATAAAGCAAGACGCTTACTTTGGCCAATTAAGAAAAAATATGGAAATAAAGTAAGTTGGGCCGATTTAATTATTTTGGCCGGTACTATTGCCTATGAAAATATGGGATTAAAAACCTTTGGTTTTGCTTTTGGACGCGAAGATATTTGGCACCCTGAACAAGATATTTATTGGGGAGCAGAAAAAGAATGGTTGGCACCTAGTGATAGTCGTTATGAAAATTTAGAAAACCCATCTACTATGGAAAACCCATTAGCAGCTGTACAAATGGGGCTAATTTATGTGAATCCTGAAGGTGTAAATGGAAAACCTGATCCACTAAAAACGGCTGAACAAGTTCGTGAAACATTCAAAAGAATGGCTATGGATGATGAAGAAACCGTTGCTTTAACAGCAGGAGGGCATACCGTTGGAAAAGCGCATGGAAATGGAGACGCCAGTAAATTAGGTCCTGTTCCGGAAGCAGCCGAACTTGAAAAACAAGGTTTAGGATGGCACAACAATCAAAAATCAGGAAAAGGACGCTATACGGTTTCCAGCGGTTTAGAAGGAGCCTGGACTACCAACCCAACGAAATGGGATAACGGTTTCTTTGAAATGTTATTTAAGCATGATTGGGAATTGCGTAAAAGTCCTGCAGGAGCTTGGCAATGGGAGCCTAAAACTATAAAAGAAGAAGATAAACCTGTAGATGTTGAAGACTTTTCTATTCACCATAATCCTATGATGACTGATGCAGATATGGCAATGAAAGTTGATCCAACTTATAAAGAAATTTCATTAAAATTTATGAATAATTTTGATGCTTTTTCTGACGCTTTTGCACGTGCTTGGTTTAAACTAACACATCGTGATATGGGACCTAAATCTTGTTATTTTGGACCAGATGTTCCGCAAGAAGATTTAATTTGGCAAGACCCAATTAATGCAGGTAAAAAAGAATACGATGTTGCTGCTGTTAAAGAAAAAATTGCAAATTATGGATTAAGTATTTCTGAAATGGTTTCAACAGCTTGGGATAGTGCTAGAACATTTAGAGGCTCAGACAAACGTGGAGGTGCAAACGGTTCAAGGATTAGATTAAGTCCTCAAAAAGATTGGAAAGGAAACGAGCCAGAAAAATTAGCAAAAGTACTATCAGTTTTAGAGCCAATTGCAGCAGAATTTGGAATAAGCATTGCAGACACTATAGTATTGGCAGGAAATGTTGGTATTGAACAAGCAGCAAAAAATGCAGGAATAAGTATTAAAGTTCCTTTTTCACCAGGTCGTGGTGACGCAACTGATGAAATGACTGATGCAGAATCATTTGAGCCGTTAGAGCCAATAGCTGATGGTTATAGAAACTGGTTAAAAAAAGAGTATATAGTAAGTCCAGAAGAATTAATGCTGGATCGAACACAGTTAATGGGATTAACCGCTCCAGAAATGACAGTTTTAATTGGGGGAATGCGTGTGATAGGTACAAACTATGGTGAAACAAAACACGGAGTATTTACTGATACTATCGGAGCTTTGTCTAACGACTTTTTTGTAAACCTAACAGATATGGGTTACGCTTGGGAGCCATCAGAAAATGGATTGTATAATATTCGTTCTAAAAAAACAGGGAAAGTAAAATTTACGGCAACTCGAATTGATTTAGTATTTGGTTCAAACTCCATTTTACGCTCTTATGCTGAATTTTACGCACAAGATGACAATAAAGAACGGTTTGTGCAGGATTTTGTGAATGCATGGGTAAAAGTGATGAATGCAGATAGATTCGATTTAAAATAAAATTAAAAGCCTAACATAAAAAAAGCAGTTTAAAAATTTCAAACTGCTTTTTTTTATAAATTAAATTATCAAATGAGAATGTTAATTAATCATTTCAAACACAAATAAGATTTTTAGATCGTCACTAACTATGTATATAAGGTTTTTATAAAATGCAATGCCTTCTCCCTTTACAATACCTGTATTATATTTTTTTTGAAGGATTCCTTTTTTTGAAATTCGGTAAATAGCTTTTGATTCATCGCTAATTACCCATAAACTATTCGTTTTTTTATCAAAACAAATACCAGAAAGATCGTTGCTGAAGTTAAGATTATTCTTGGCGATAATTTTACCATTTGTATTTAATTTTAATAATTGTTTAGGTGCTTTTTCATTAAGAGCATACATAGTATTTTTTGAAGTGTCAAAACAAATGCCTTCTAAACCACTATTCGGGTTTTTTTGTTTTCCCTTAATTTTTTGTTTTTTAATAAGAGTTCCATCAAAATTTAAGTAAATTAAAGAGCGTTTGGCTTCATTAATAACAATTATTTGTTTTGAAATTGGGTCAATGGTGATGCCTTCTAAGTCAGATTGTTTTGTTCTTATGCGCTCAATAGTTTTGCCATTTAAAGAGCATTTATAAATAGTTCCGTTACGGTCACTAACTATGTATAAATGTTTATTGTAAACTGTAATTCCTGAAGGTTCAGAAATCTTAAGTTTAATTGTATTTACCAATTTTAATTCAGCTTGCGACGTTGCTTTTGGAGAATAGGCAAAAAGTATTGTTGGAACTACGACAAAAAAGAATAATTTTTTCACAATTTAAAATTATGCAAATTTTTGCAGAACTTCGTCAAAAGCGTTGTAAACATCTTGTGCCGCATCTGAAGTTACCATTTTCATTCTGTAAGGTTTAAAATCTGGAATTCCTTTAAAATAGTTGGTGTAATGTCTACGCATTTCCATAATGCCAACAATTTCACTTTCTTTCCAGTCAATTTCCATTTGTAAATGTCTTTTTGCCATTTCAACACGATCTGCTATTGAAATTTCAGGTAAATGCTCTCCTGTTTCAAAAAAGTGTTTTACTTGTTTAAAAAACCAGGGATTTCCAATACTAGCTCTTCCAATCATAGCACCATCTAACCCATATTTATCACGCATTTCTAGTGCTTTTTCAGGAGAATTTACATCACCATTCCCAAAAACAGGAATGAGCATTCTTGAATTATTTTTCACATCAGCAATTGGAGCCCAATCTGCTTCACCTTTATACATCTGTGCACGGGTTCTACCATGAATTGAAATTGCTTTACAGCCAACATCTTGTAAACGCTCAGCTACTTCAATAATTTTTATAGAAGCTTCGTCCCAACCCAATCGGGTTTTAACAGTTATAGGTAAATTGGTATGTTTAACCATTGCTTCGGTTAATTTAACCATTAAATCGATGTCTTTTAAAATACCAGCTCCAGCACCTTTACTTACCACTTTTTTTACGGGACAACCAAAATTAATGTCAATAATATCTGGATTTGATTGCTCTACAATCTCCACAGTTCTTAACATGGATTCTAAATTTGCTCCAAAAATTTGAATTCCAACCGGACGTTCTTTTTCGTAGATATCTAGTTTTTTTCTACTTTTAGCAGCATCGCGTATCAATCCTTCTGAAGAAATAAATTCAGTATAAACCACATCAGCACCTTGTTCTTTACACAATGCTCTAAATGGAGGGTCACTAACATCTTCCATAGGTGCTAACAACAATGGAAAATCACACAATTCAATATCTCCTATCTTTACCAAACCTAATAATTTAAGGCTGCAAAATTACACAATTTTAATTATTTTTCAATTCATTCATAAAATTGTATTTTTGAAGCATTAAAAATATAACTATGAAGTTAAAATTTTCATTTATTCTTATCGCAGTATTTTTTTTAGGCTGTAAATCATCTCAACACAAAACTGCTTTTGACGCAAAATCAGGTGCTACAAAAATTGTAAACAAACTTCATTATTCGCAAGAAAAGCATTTGAAAAATGTAAAGCAATTGACCTTTGGTGGTGATAATGCAGAAGCTTATTGGAGTTTTGATAGCAAAAAACTAGTATTTCAGGCAACTAATAATTGGGGATTGAAATGTGATCAAATATTCACTATGAATATTACTGACGATTTAAGTAAAGGTGAAAAACCGCAAATGATTAGTACTGGAACAGGGCGTACAACGTGTAGTTATTTCTTGCCTGGAAATGAAACCATTATTTATTCTTCAACACATATAGCTGATGCAGCTTGTCCGCCAGTACCAAAAAAAGAAAATTATGGGAATAAATATATCTGGCCTGTTTTTGAAGGATATGATATTTTTGTGGCTGACACAAGAGGAAATCAGTTAAACCAACTAACGTTTGAAAAAGGGTATGATGCTGAACCAACGGTTTCGCCAAAAGGTGATAAAATTGTGTTTACTTCAACAAGAACTGGAGATTTAGAATTGTTCACCATGAATATTGATGGTACTGATGTAAAACAAGTAACGTTTGAATTAGGGTACGATGGTGGTGCTTTCTTTTCACCTGATGGCACTAAATTAATTTTTAGATCTTCCAGACCAACAACTGAAAAAGAAATTAAAGAATATAAAGATTTGTTAGCAGAAGGTTTAGTGCAGCCAACAAATATGGAATTATATATTTGTAATGTTGATGGAAGTGAGTTAACAAAAATCACCTATTTAGGTAATGCAAATTGGGCGCCATTTTTTCATCCTTCTGGCAAAAAAGTTATTTTTTCATCCAATCATAAATCAAAACATAGCTTCAATTTATTTATGATTAATATAGATGGAACAGGTTTAGAACAAATTACTTATGATAGTGTTTTTGATGCTTTCCCTATGTTTTCACCCGATGGTAAAAAAATCATTTTTTCTTCAAACAGAAATAATAACGGAACGCACGACACTAATTTATTTGTTGCTGATTGGGTTGACTAGTAAACATTTAAACATCACGTATTTTCAACCGCTTAATTCATTATATTTGCGCAAATATTGTAGACAGGAACACGAAGTATGAAAAACATTAGAAATTTTTGCATTATTGCACATATTGATCACGGAAAAAGTACGCTTGCGGATCGTTTATTAAGTTTTACAGGAACCACAACAGCTCGTGAAGAACAAGCACAGTTATTAGATACCATGGACTTGGAGCGTGAGCGAGGAATTACCATAAAAAGTCACGCTATACAAATGGATTATACTTTTGAAGGAGAAAAGTATGTGCTTAATTTAATTGACACTCCGGGCCACGTAGATTTTTCTTATGAAGTTTCTAGATCTATTGCGGCTTGTGAAGGTGCGTTATTAATTGTTGATGCAGCACAAAGTATTCAAGCACAAACTATTTCAAATTTATATTTAGCATTAGAACACGATTTAGAAATTATTCCTATTTTAAATAAGGTTGATTTACCAAGTGCAAATCCTGAAGAAGTTACCGATGATATTGTTGCTTTATTAGGTTGTAACCCAGAAGATATTATTCATGCAAGTGGAAAAACAGGTTTTGGTGTTGATAACATTTTAAAAGCTATAATTGACAGAGTTCCTGCTCCAAAAGGTGATGTTAACGCACCTTTACAAGCGTTAATTTTTGATTCAGTTTACAATTCATACCGAGGTGTAGAAACCTATTTTAGAGTTTTTAACGGAGAAATAAAAAAAGGACAGCGTGTTAAATTTATGGCCACTGAAAATGTATATAATGCAGATGAGGTTGGAACTTTAAAATTAACACAAGTAGCGAAACAAAGTATTAAAGCGGGTGATGTTGGTTATTTAATTACGGGTGTTAAAACGGCAAGTGAAATAAAAGTTGGTGACACTATTACAGATGTTGAAAATCCAACACTACATAGAATTGACGGTTTTGAAGATGTAAAACCGATGGTATTTGCGGGGATTTATCCAGTTGATACTGAAGAGTATGAAGAACTTCGAAATTCCATGGAAAAATTACAATTAAACGATGCTTCTTTAGTGTTTATTCCTGAAAGTTCTGCTGCATTAGGATTTGGGTTCAGGTGTGGTTTCTTAGGGATGTTACATTTAGAAATTATTCAAGAACGCTTAGAACGTGAGTTTGATATGACTGTAATTACGACAGTTCCAAACGTGTCGTATCACGCATTCACAAATAAACACCCTGATGTTCCTCTTTTAGTAAATAACCCTTCTGATTTACCAGAACCTTCAAAATTAAATCGTGTTGAAGAACCTTATATAAAAGCAAGCATCATTACAAAATCTGATTTTGTGGGTCCAGTAATGAGTTTGTGTATTGAAAAACGCGGGCAAATAACCAACCAAAGTTATTTAACACCTGAACGCGTTGAATTAACTTTTGATATGCCTTTAGCTGAAATTGTTTTTGATTTTTATGATCGCTTAAAAACAGTTTCAAAAGGGTACGCTTCATTTGATTATCATCCAATTGGATTGAAAGCTTCAAAATTAGTGAGAGTTGATATTTTATTAAACGGTACATCAGTTGATGCGCTTTCATCCTTAATTCATACAGACAATGCTTATAACATTGGTAAAAAAATGTGTGAAAAACTGCGTCAGTTAATACCACGTCAACAATTTGATATTCCAATTCAAGCAGCTATTGGCGCTAAAATTATTTCGCGTGAAACTATAAAAGCACTTAGAAAAGATGTAACTGCAAAATGTTATGGTGGTGATATTTCTCGTAAACGTAAGTTATTGGAAAAGCAAAAGAAAGGTAAAAAACGGATGCGTCAAGTAGGGAATGTTGAAATTCCACAAGAAGCATTTATGGCCGTTTTAAAATTGAACGATTAAACATTTAATTTGTAGAAACAACTTCAAAAGTAATTAAAAATTAAAATGACAATCAAAACCACAACAGCAAAGAAAATTAAATAAATTCGTTGTTTTTTGTTTTCTTTTGAGGCGTCTTTTCTAATCTTACTTTTTATAATTTCTAATTCAGATTTTGATACTTCAGGAAAATTATATTCAGATTTAACAATTGTATTTGAATAGTTATTTCCGCCTTTAAATTTATTTCTACGTGAAGATTTTAAGGCTGCATTTTGCCTTATCCTGTTCATCATATCCATAATATGGCCGGCTCCTGAACTCTTTTTTTAAATGTAGTTTTAGAATCGCTATCCCTAATTAATTAGGGATAACGTATGTAAATTAAAATATTTTAGAAAATTTTAAGCGTTGCTATCTTCTGTACTATCAGAAATAGCTTCTTTTTTTGAATCTTCAATAGCTTCACCTTTTAAATAATTTGGTAATTGCATTCCTGCCATATTAAACATTTCTTGTAAAGGCGGTACTGCTTTGTACATTCCCGAAATAAAGTTAGAAGTTGATGTTTTTCCATCTTTACCACCACCATTTTCCCAAACAGTAACTTTGTCAATTTTAATATTTTTAATTGCTTCAGCTTGTGTTTTTACTAATTCAGGTAATTTATCAGCAACCAATAATAACACAGCATCTTTGGAATTATTTCCAGCAGCTTTTACAATTTGCTCTAAACCTAAGGCTTGTTTGGTTAGTATTTCATACATACCTTTTGCTTCTGCTTCTTTTTTCATAAAAATAGCATCAGCTTCACCTTTTGCAATTCTTCTAATTTGTTCAGCTTGAGCTTCTGCATCAATTTCAATTTTACGCTTATCAATTTGAGCTGGAACTATAATATCAGCACCTTGCTCAGCTTCTTTACGTTTTGCTCTTGCATCTTCAGCAATTTGTTCAGCAGCATACGCTTCTTCTAATGCTTTTGCTGCTTGTACTTTTTCTGAAGCATTTGCAATTTTTTCTGCTTCTGCTTCACGAGATCTTCTGTCTGCATTAGAATTTGCAACCTGTACTTTAGCTGTATTTTCACCATGAACAGCATTTGCATTAGCTGCCGCCACCTGAATACGTTGATCTTGCATGGCATTTGCTTCACCAATAGATCCATCTCTCACTTTTTGAGCAACGGAAACCTTCGCTTCATTAATCGCTTTTGCAGCAGCTTCTTTTCCTAACGCTTCAATATATCCAGATTCATCATGAATATCCGTAATGTTAACGTTGATTAATTTTAAACCAACTTTTTTTAATTCAGCTTCAACACTGTGTGTAATATGAGATAAAAATTGATCTCTATCAGAATTAATTTCTTCAATATCCATTGAAGCTACCACTAAACGTAGCTGACCAAAAATAATTTCCTGCGCTAAATCTTGTACAGCATCTAATTGTAATCCTAACAAACGCTCAGCAGCATTTTGCATAACACTTGGCTCGGTAGAAATACCGATGGTAAAACGTGATGGCACATTTACACGAATGTTTTGCTTACTTAAGGCATTTGTTAAATTCACTTCAATAGACATTGGGGTTAAATCTAAAAACTCATAATCTTGTATTATTGGCCAAATAAATGAAGCGCCACCATGAATACACTTAGCAGATAATCCACCGCCAGTTTTTCCGTAAACAACTAAAATTCTATCTGAAGGACAGCGTTTGTATCTTCTAATCATAGAAAAGAAAAATACAACGACTATAAAAATGATAGCTCCAATTAAATAAACGGCTGTTACGCCTGTTTGTAAGGGTAGTAATAATGATAATAAATTCATAGGTATTTTTATTTAGATATTAATTCAACAAGTAATAATTCAGCACTCACAATTTCTGTAACTTTTACCATAGTGCCAGTGGATAATTCTACTTTTTCATCGGTAATTGCTTCTAATTCACGCAAGCTACCTTGTACTTTTATTTGTACTTTTCCCATTTTAGAGCGTTTTGCTCCAATTGGTAAATAAACTTCTCCAATAACTCCAATGGCATTATTTATTTGTAAAGTGCCAGATGCTGCTAATTTATGCATCCAATAGAATAATAACGATGTTAAAATCATCATTGCTAAGCCTGCAATAATTGAAATAATTAAGGTAATTGTTGTAGATAATCCATTATCAATACATACTATTCCGCTCCAGCCAAAAATGGTAAAAAAAGCAACAATTCCTTTAAAAGTAAAAAACTGAAATCCCACGCCACCATCATCAACTTCAAAATTAGAAGCATCGGCATCCATATCAGTATCGCCACCGCCAATAAAAGTTACTAGAAAAATAACAAGAAAAATAGCAGAACCAACAAAAGCTATAATCCAATAGGTATGTTCTAAGGAGGACATTCCAGCAAAAAAGTCTTTCATAATTTCATAATTTTAAGAAGTTATCTAAGATAACACTATTCAGTGAATCCCAAAAATAATATTGTTATTTTAAAGGTTTAATTTATCATTTTCATACATTCATAATCTATTAGTGCATAAATTGTAAGTAATGTTACTAAGTTGCATAAAATTTCTTTTAAATTTACACTTTCAAATTATAAAATTATGACAAATAAAATAGAAGTTAGTTGGAAAGGTCAAATGCTTTTTGAATCGGTTACAGATGAAGGAAGCGTGATGATTGATGCGGCTGAAGAAGTTGGTGGGCAAGGAAAAGGACTGCGTCCAAAAAAAATGATGCTAACATCTTTAGCTGGCTGTTCCGCAATGGATGTAGCTTCTTTGTTGAAGAAAATGCGTGCTGAAGTAGCCGATTTTAAAATTGAAGTAATAGCAAATTTAACTGATGAACATCCTAAATTATATGATAAAGTGCACGTAATTTATCGTTTTTACGGAAGTGATTTTAAAAAAGATAAAATAGAAAAGGCCGTTAATCTTTCTGTTGAACGTTACTGCGGAGTGATGGAGATGTTTCGTAAATTTGCGGAAGTAACTACTGAGGTTTTATACATAGCACAATAAAATAAATTGTTTACTTTTGAGGAAAAAGCAATGCTATGCGATGGAAATTAAAACCAGATACAAATCCTCAAATTACATTAAAATTAGCTCAAGAATTAGGAGTTGATAACACGTTGGCTAAATTGTTAGTGAATCGTGGCATAGAAACTTATAAAGAAGCTGAATCCTTTTTTCGCCCAAGTTTAACCAATGTACACAATCCGTATTTAATGAAAGATATGGATAAGGCGGTTGAACGAATTGAAAAAGCGATACTTGAAGGCGAAAACATACTTGTTTATGGCGATTATGATGTTGATGGAACCACTTCCGTTTCATTGCTTTCTTCTTATTTAAAAACAATTTACCCAAATGTTGCCACTTATATTCCTGATAGATATGCCGAAGGTTACGGTATTTCTTTTCAAGGAATTGATTATGCGGAAGACAATGGAATTACCCTAATTATTGCTTTAGACTGCGGAATTAAAGCCATTGACCAAGTAAATTACGCCAAAGAAAAAGGTATCGATTTTATTATTTGTGATCATCACCGACCTGGAGATAAAATTCCTGATGCTGTTGCAGTTTTAGATCCAAAACGGTCAGATTGTGACTATCCGTATAAAGAATTGTGCGGTTGTGGCGTTGGTTTTAAACTAGTGCAAGCATTGGCAAGTAATAGAAATCAGACTATTGAAGATTTGGTTGAATATTTAGATTTAGTTGCAACTGCTATTGCGGCTGACATTGTCCCAATTACTGGTGAAAATAGAATTTTAGCGTACTTTGGATTGCAAGTGATAAATCAAAATCCGAGAACTGGTATTAAAGCCATGATTCAACAAGTGAAAAAAGAAAAATTCACGATTACTGATGTTGTTTTTATAATTGCTCCAAGAATTAATGCCGCTGGAAGAATAAAACATGGAAATTATGCTGTTGAATTATTGACTGAAATGGATTTTGATACGGCTGTAAAATTTGCATCAGAAATTGAAAAAAATAATACAGACAGAAAAGAGTTGGATAAAACTATTACTATTGAAGCATTGCAACAAATTGAAGAAAAGAAGGAACAACAAAATTTTTCGACAGTTGTGTATGCTGAAAATTGGCATAAAGGTGTGATTGGTATTGTAGCTTCAAGATTGATTGAAACTTACTATCGACCAACTTTAGTTTTTACAAAAAGTGGCGATAAATTAGCAGCTTCAGCACGTTCAGTAAAAGGATTTGATGTGTATGAAGCATTAGAACAATGTTCAGAATTTATCGAGCAATTTGGTGGACATAAATACGCAGCGGGTTTAACTTTGAAAGTTTCTAATTATGAAAATTTTAAAGCAAAGTTTGAAGAAGTTGTGAAAAACACCTTACCTGAAGAATTAAGAACTCCAGAAATTTCTATTGATGCTGAAATTAATTTAGCTGAAGTCACTCCAAAATTCTTTAGAATACTAAATCAATTAGAACCTTTTGGACCTCAAAATATGAAGCCAGTATTTATGTCTGGTGGTTTACGTGATAATGGTTATGGCAAAAAAGTTGGTGCCGATGAAACACATTTGAAATTGAACATTTTTCAAGGTTCAGATCAAAAAACGTACAATGCTATCGGTTTTAGTATGGGAGAAAAACATCAAATCACAAAAAATGGCAACTCATTTAAAGCCATTTATAATATTGATGAAAATCATTGGAACGGAAACACTTCTTTACAACTTTTATTAAAAGATATTGAAGAAGAATAAAAATAAGTCAAATTTAGCTTGTCGAATTGTTTTCAAAATGGAACGATCTAAAAAGTTTTCGAAAAGCTCAGACTGACTTACATGTTATAATATACAACATAAAACAATTGTCACACTGAGCCTGTCGAAGTGTTTATTCATTAAGGTGAAAACTAAAATCTATTTTTCCTTTATCAGATACATATACACAGGATAATGATCGCTATAACCACCAATAAAATTACTTCCTGAAAAACTTCGGTATGGGTATCCTTTATATTTTCCAGTTTGTGTTGTCAAATATTGTGGATTAAAAATATTTGTTTTATACATTTTATAGGTAGAATAATCTTTTGTTGTAGTTAAAAGGGGAGACGTAAACATAATTTGATCAAACAAATTTATATTATCTCTGTATACCAATGTGTTTTGACCACGTCTAAACATATCTTCCATTGGATTGTATATATCACCTTCTTTTACATTAGCTTTTATAGCTTTCGTTTTTAATACGGTTTTTAAACTTGAGTTTGTTGGGTCATCATTTAAATCGCCCATAATAATTATTTTTGGGTTTGGATCGGTTAACTTAATTTGTTCAATAATTTGAGTGTTTAAATATGCTGCTTTTTCTCTTTTATTTCTACTTCTTTCTTCTCCTCCTCTTCTTGAAGGCCAGTGATTTACTATAACATGAATCAGTTCATCATCTAAATAACCAGAGACTAATAATTGATCTCTAGTGTAAATCCGCATCCCATTTTCATCCCACAATCGTAATTCAAAAACTTCATGATGTACAGGTTTAAAATGTTTTTCTTGGTATAATAAAGCAACATCAATTCCTCTTAAATCGGGTGAATCATATTGAATAATGCCATAATGTTTGTCTTTTAAATAATCTGTATGTATTAAATCTTCCAGCACTTTACGATTTTCAATTTCAGCAACACCAATAATAGCTGGGGTGTTTTTTGCCTCTTTTACTCCTATTTCAGAAAGTACTTTTGCCATATTGTTTAATTTTTTATAATAAACAGCAGTTCTATTTTCTTTAAGCTCCATCATTGGGCTTGCCTCATCATTTTTTGTGGGATCGTTTATAGTATCATACAAATTTTCAAGATTGTAAAATGCAATGGTTTTTATTTGATATTTTTTTTGACTAAAAGCGGATGATGAAAATAATAGGAAAAATATAAATAAGTAGAAAAAATGTTTCATAGCAATAATTTTAAGACACGAATATAGGAACAAAATTTCAATCAAAATAAAACTACTCATTGCTCTTTAGTAGTTTATTAGTACAAATCAAAAAATAGCAAAAGAGAATTCAATAAAAATTAGTACTTTTAAGAAAAATTGCAAATGAAAATAATAGTTATTACGACTATTGTATGGCTCTGCTGTACAATAAACGCTACTTCGCAAATAGTAACTTCAATAAAAGGAAAAGTTATTGATGTTATTTCTGAAAGGCCTTTAAAAGATGTGAAAATTAAAATTAAGGATACTTTCTTAGTCGATGAAACAAATTTTAATGGTGAATTCAATATTGAAAAAGTCCCTATTGGAAGCCAAGTTATTCAAATCTCTTTTGAAGGATTTAATTCACAAAGCATACCAATAAATAATATTGAAAATGAACCCTATGATTTAGGAACTATCTTTTTATTTCCTTCTATAACGGAACTTCAAGAAACAAGTAGTATTGTTTTATCTGATGATGATTTGTTAGATGATGGAGATAGAAGTTCTGATTATATAGCTGGGTTATTTCAGTCGTCAAAAGACACCTATTTAAAAGCCGCCGCTTTTAATTTTGGTCAGGCTTGGTTTAAAGTTCGTGGGTATGATTCAAGTTACGGAATTATTTCAATAAATGGCATTGAAATGAATAAATTGTATAGAGGAAGACCTCAATGGAGCGATTGGGGAGGTTTAAATGATGCCTTTAGGAATCAGGATTTTACCAACGGTTTAGCACCTTCAGAAACTACCTTTGGAGGAATTTTAGGAACTACTAATTTTAGCACAAGAGCTTCAGATTATCGGAAGGTTTCAAAAGTATCATTGTCTGCAACCAATAAAAGTTATATGGGCAGAGTAATGGCAACTTATACTACTGGATTGAATAAAAACAATTGGGCTTTTGTTGTTTCAGGTTCACGTAGAATAGCAGATGAAGGTTATTTGGAAGGAACGTCGTACAATGCTTGGGCGGCTTTTTTAGCAGTGGAAAAGAAACTAAATAGTAATCATAGTTTAAATTTAACGGCTTTTGTAACTCCAAATAGAAGAGGAAAATCGTCACCAAACACGCAAGAAGTTTACGATTTAAAAGGATATACATACAATGCATATTGGGGAATGCAAGAAGGTGATAAACGAAACGCTAGAATGAAAGAAATTGTAGAGCCAGTTGTGATGTTAAGTCATTTTTATACAAAAGAAAACACGTCCTTAAAAACAACAGTAGCATATCAGTTTGGGCATATTGGAAACAGTCGTTTAGGATATTTTAATGCTCCAAATCCAGATCCAACCTATTGGAAATATTTACCAAGTAGCTATTTAAGATTTGATGATAATTTAGATTATGCCAATGCGTATTTAGCTGAACAGGAATTTTTAGAAAACGGACAATTAGATTGGAATGAATTGTACGAAGCAAATACTAATAATGGCAACTCACTATATTATTTGTATGAAGACCGAGTAGATGATTCCCAAATCAGCTTCAATTCAATATTTAATTCGACTTTAACCAAAGATTTGAATTTTAATGTGGGTGTTTCTTTTCAAAATTTAACTTCAAAAAATTATGGGAATATGTTAGATTTATTAGGCGGAAATGGATTTGTAGATTTAGACCAATATGCAGAAGGAAATGCACAACAAAACGATTTAAATAATCAAAATAGAGTTGTGAATGTAGGTGATAAATTTCAATACAATTATACTATAAATGCTTCTGTTACAGGTGCTTTTGCTCAATTACAATTTACCAAAAGAAAGTTAGATTATTTTGTAGGCATCAACTTTAAAACTACCAATTATCAACGAAATGGATTGTATCAAAATGGTACTTATTCAGATAACTCTTTTGGGAAAAGCGAAAAACTATCATTTTCAGATTTTAGCGCTAAAGGTGGTTTTACGTATAAATTTACTGGTCGTCATTTAGTAACCTTAAATGCTGCATTTATTTCAAATGCGCCAACTATTAGAACCGCTTTTTCAAATTCAAGAGTAACTAATTTTATAACACCAGATTTAACAAGCGAAAAAATAATTTCTGGTGATGTGAGTTATGTTTTTAGATCAACTAAAATTCAGTCAAGAATTACAGCATATTACACCAAATTTGGCAATGCGATAGAAACTTCATTCTTTTTTGCAGAAGGATTATTGGGGGATCAAGCCGATTTTGTAAACGAAATTATGACGGGCGTTGATAAAAAGAATATTGGTTTAGAATTAAGTTTTGAATACCAAGTTACTTCAACTATTAAATTGTTAGGAGCAGGAGGTCTTGGACAGTTTACGTATGATAATAATCCACAATTATATCTTCAATCTGAAAGCATAACGGATGAAAATAGCGATTTTGGAACAGCGTATTTAAAAGATTATCGTATTTCAGGAACTCCTCAAAGAGCTTATTCTTTGGGTTTTGAATATCGAGATCCAAATTTTTGGTGGTTTCAGGCAAGCACTAATTTTTTATCAAACAATTACTTAGATATTTCACCATTATTAAGAACCAATAATTTTTATACAAATACTGATGGTGTGCCATTTTTAGATGATGAAACAGGAGTAGAAGTCACTCAAGAACAAGTAAATTCATTGTTAAAGCAAGAAAAGTTTGATGCTGCATTTTTAGTAAATCTTGTGGGTGGAAAATCGTGGCTACTAAACCATAATTATGCTGGTTTTTTTCTAGGGATCAACAATGTATTGGGAGAACTTTTTAAAACAGGTGGTTTTGAACAATCTAGAAACGCCAATTATCCGGAACTAAAACAAGATAAACAGTTAAATAAACCCATTTTCGGACCAAAATATTGGTATGGAAACAACACGTCATTCTATTTAAATTTATATGTAAGATTTTAAAATAATATTATGAAAATGAAACAAAAAACAATAGGAATACTCATATTTATAAGCCTCTTTTTAGGCTGTGTAAAAGATCAAAATTTTTCAACTCCAACAGTTGAATGTGTTGAGCCAGAAATTACCGTTACGAATACCCTTCAACAAGTAAAAGATATGTACACTTTTGGTGGCGCAACAGTTATTGATACCGATGTAATTATTGAAGGTTATGTGGTTTCAAGTGATAAATCGGGAAATATTTACAAAACACTTTCTATTCAAGATAAACCAGAAAATCCGACATCTGCAATAAAAATTTCTATTGATGAAACTAATATGTATACAAAATATGATGTTGGGCGAAAAATTTATGTAAAGTTAAAAGGCTTGGCGGTTGGTTATAGTTTTGGAAGTGTGCAAATAGGACAAGCAGTAGGTGGCGAATTGGCTCGTATTTCAGCTTTTGAAGTGAAGAACCATCTATTTCGCTCGTGTGAAGTTGCTGAAATTATTCCTAAAAAAGTTGCCATTTTAGAATTGAATAAAAGTATGTTAGAAATGCTTATTGAAATTGAAAATGTACAATTTAAAACAACTGATTTAGGATTGTCGTATGCAAATGTTGATAATACAACAACGGTAAATCGTGTGTTAGAAAACTTCGATAGCAATTGTAATTTGATTGATGAGGTAATTGTGAGAAATAGCGGATTTTCTAAATTTAAAAATCAATTATTACCTAAAGGAAAAGGAAGTGTTATAGCCGTTTTTGGAAATTTTTATGATGATTTTCAATTGTATTTACGAGATATGGATGACGTAAAATTAACGATAGAACGTTGTGATTATTCCAATGCATTAACACCAACTATTACACTTTTAGAAGTTAGAGATATGTATAATGGAACGATGCTTGAATTTGGTGTTCATAATAATTACGTTGTTGAAGGCTATGTTGTTTCAAGTGATGAGGCTTGGAATTTTAAAGAAAAATTAGTCATTCAAGATGCTATTGAGAACCCAACGGCAGGAATTCAAATTTTGATTGAAAACCAAGCCATTTTTGAAGATTATAAGATAGGCGACAAGATTTTTGTAAAATTAGATCAATTGTATATGACAAAAACTGATGGAATATTAACTATTGGATATCCAAATGGGAATAAAATCACAAAAATTGATGCTTCAGAAATAGGTCGTTTTATTTATGATAGTGGCGTAAATTTTGAAATTATTCCAACCGAGATTTCAATTACGGATGTTTTAAATTCTAATTATGAAAATACATTGGTAAGTATTTTAAATGTGCAATTAGTTGAAAATGAATTAGGAAAAGCATTTGCGTTTTTTACAGGAAATGATGATGGAACAAGAACAATTGAAACTTGTGGAGAAATTACTAAAGTATCAGTTTTTACAAATGGTGATGCAACTTTTGCTAAAGAATTATTTCCAGAAGGACACGGTAAAATAACGGGAGTTTTAAGTGATAATTTGGAGTTAAGATCAAAAGAAGATGTTCAATTTACAGACGCTTTTGAAGTTTGCCCAATAATTGTTCCTAAAATTATGATTACTGAAGTTGCTGACCCGAAAAATAGCACTACAGCTCGTTTTGTAGAATTATACAACGCAGGCGATTCAGAAATTAACTTAACAGGTTGGAATTTGAATAAATATACGAATGGAGCAACCACAGTTTCAAGTTCTCCAATTGATTTAACAGGTATTTCAATTCCTATTGGTGGTTTTGTAATTATTGCAAATACGGGTTATGCAGCAATTTTTAATGATACTCCAAATATAGCATCAACGTATATTTCTGGAAATGGAGACGATGTTTATGAATTGGTTGACAATTCAGGTATAACTATAGATATTTTTGGAATCATTGGCGAAGATGGTAACGGAACTAATTGGGAATATTTAGATGGAAGAGCGGTAAGAAATTCAGCTATTTTAGAACCAAACACCGTTTTTACGGTTAGTGAATGGATAATTTATTCAGACACTTCAAATAGTTTAATTACAAATCCAAATTCACCACAAAATGCTCCAGATAATTTTAATCCGAGAATCCGATAAATACTAAAGATTTAAATTACGTTGGTATTAAGTTAAATTTTAATACCAACGTTTTTTATTCTTTTTAGAACCGGCAGATTTTCTATTTTTCTTTGGTCCACTTTCCTTATTATAATATACTTCAGGTTTGGCGTTTGGGTCTAATGGATAAGGATGTTCTTTTTCAACAGGAATCTTGGTATCGATTAATTTTTGGATAGCATCAATATAAGTTTTTTCATCTGCAGCACAGAAAGAGTATGAGTTTCCTGTTAAACCAGCTCTACCAGTCCTACCAATTCGATGAATATAAGTTTCAGGAATATTAGGAATGTCAAAATTTATAACAGCATCTAAATTGCTAATGTCAATTCCTCGTGAAGCAACGTCTGTAGCAATTAAAATATTAACTTCTTTATCTTTAAATTTATTAAGGGCTGTTTCTCTGTCTTTTTGTAATTTATCTCCATGAATACTATCTACTTTATATCCATTTTTACGTAGCATTTTTTCCAATTTATCAACTCCAAATTTTGTGCGTCTAAAAATTAAAATATCACCTTTTATTGTGTTTCTTAACAAATGCAAACACAATTCCATTTTTTTAGTTTTAGGAACATAATACAAAGCTTGATTTATAGTTTCAGCGGTAGAAAATTTTGGAGTTACATCAATAGTTTCAGCATCATTTAATAATGTATTTGCCAACGCAACTACTTTTGCAGGCATTGTTGCTGAAAACAATAGAATTTGCTTCGTTTTAGGGCATAAATGTTCTATTTTTTTAATGTCATCAATAAATCCCATATCCAACATTAAATCTGCTTCATCTAAAACCAACGTTTCAATAAAACTCAAATTTACACATTCTTGTTTGTGTAAATCTAACAATCTACCAGGGGTAGCAATTAAAATATCTACTCCTTTCTTTAAGACATCTTTCTGTGGTTCTATGGAAGCTCCACCAAATATAACAGTGGTTTTTAAATTAGTGTATTTTCCATATGCTTTAAAGCTTTCTTCAATTTGAATAGCTAATTCACGTGTAGGACTTACAACTAGAGCTCGTATTTTCTTTGCTTTTTTCCCAGCATCTTGTTTGTCAAACAATAATTGTAAAATAGGTAGTGCAAAAGCAGCAGTTTTTCCAGTTCCAGTTTGAGCTGAAGCAATCACATCTTTTTTTGCCAATACCAAAGGAATCGTTTGCTCCTGAACAGGAGTAGCAATTTCGTATTTTTTTTCTGAAATAGCTCTTAAAATAGGTTTGTTTAACTGTAAGTCTTTAAATTGCATGTGCTATGTTTAAAACAAGGTTTTTGCAAAGATACATATATTATAAGCACTAATTTTAAGTAACAAAAGTGTAATTAATTTTATAAGATTTTAATTTTAAACGATATTTCATAGGTAAAATTAATACTTAGAAGTAGCACAATTATGTTCTTTTTTATGATAGAGGGGAAAATTTGGTAAAATATTTAGTTAATTGTTGTTTATTATGAAACTTATAATAACGATAATACTTGGCAATAGAAAAATAATTTAGCAACTCTACAAAGCAATGTGGTAATTTTGAAGAAAAATAATTTGTTCTAAAAAGTAAATATACAGTTTGTAAAAATTTCAATTAAGTCATAAAATTTTCCAGTTTTACAAGTTCACATAAAAAAAGCATCTCATTGAGATGCTTTTTTTATGTTTACAAATTGAAAAATTATTCTCCGTGTAACCAAGTTTTTTTAGCCAATAATTGTTCTTCTGTTTCTTTATGATCTTCATCAAGAATACAACAATCAACTGGACAAACAGAAGCACATTGAGGCTCATCATGAAAACCTTTACACTCTGTACATTTATCAGTTACAATAAAATAAAACTCATCAGATTTTGCTTCATTCATTTCATTCGCATCCATTTCTTCACCACTTGGTGTGGTTACTGTACCGCTTAATGCAGTTTCGTCTGATAATGCCCACTCACTATCTGGTTCGTATATCGCATTGTTAGGACATTCCGAAATACATGCATCACAGTTAATACATTCGTCTGTTATTATAATAGCCATATTTACTAATTTTTAATTATTGATTATTAATGAACAAAATTAAATAATTTTAAACAATTTTATGTGACAAAAGTCATTTACTATTTTATAAAGTAAATATACCTTTGAAACTTATTAATTTTTAAGTAAAAAATTTTCAATAAATTTAAACAAATTTATCTAATTAACATAAATTATGATTACAACTAAAACAAATACACCAGTTGAAGTTCTGGAAGCAGTAGTTATCAGATTTGTTGGTGATTCAGGAGATGGAATGCAATTAACAGGAAATCAATTTACGGATACTTCGGCTATGTTTGGTAATGATATTGCTACGTTCCCTAACTATCCTTCAGAAATTAGAGCTCCTCAAGGAAGTTTATATGGTGTTTCTGGATTTCAAGTTCATATAGGAAGTGTAGAAGTAAGTACCCCAGGTGATGAAGTAGATTTATTAGTAGCTATGAACCCTGCAGGTTTAAAAACTAATTTGTATGCTGTAAAACCGGGTCATACTATAATTGTGGATTCAGATTCCTTTACCAAAAAGAATTTAGAAAAGGCCTTTTATGAGACGAATCCTTTAGAAGATGAAAGTCTTGAAAATTATCGTGTTATTCAAGTGTCAATGACATCTTTAACTAAAGAAGCTTTAAAAAATGTTGAAGGATTAGATAATAAATCTATTACAAGAAGCAAAAACATGTTTTCTTTAGGAATGGTTTATTGGATGTATCACAGAGAAAAAGATTATACGCTTGACTTTTTTAATAAAAAGTTTAAAACCAAACCGCATTTAATTGAAGCAAATACCAAAGTATTAAACGCTGGTTATTATTACGCTGAAACTTTAGAGTTGATTCCAAATTCTTATACTATTTCTCCAGCAAAAATGAACCCTGGTACCTATAGAATTATAGGCGGAAACACTGCTACAGCTTGGGGACTTTTAGCTGCTGCTGAAAAATCTGGTTTTGAGTTATTTTTAGGGTCTTACCCTATTACTCCAGCAACTGATATTTTACACGAATTGGTAAAACACAAACATTTTGGCGTCAAAGCTTTTCAAGCGGAAGATGAAATAGCTGGTGTTTGTTCTGCCATAGGAGCTTCATTTGCAGGTGATTTAGCAGTTACTACAACTTCGGGTCCTGGTTTAGCATTAAAAGGGGAAGCTATAGGATTAGCTATGATGACAGAATTACCATTGGTAATTATTAATGTGCAACGTGGAGGTCCTTCAACAGGTTTACCTACAAAAACAGAACAATCAGATTTATTACAAGCAATGTATGGAAGAAATGGCGAAAGCCCAGTAATTGTTATTGCTGCTAGTACTCCTGCAAACTGTTTTAATTTTGCTTTTGAAGCAGCCAGACTGTCTTTGGAACATATGACACCAGTAATTTTATTAACTGACGGTTATATTGCAAACGGTTCAGCGCCTTGGAAAGTTAAATCTATTGCTGAAATGCCTGAAATAAAAAATAATAAAATTACTAAAGTTAAAGAAAATTGGCATCCATACGATAGAAATAAAGATACTTTAGCACGTAATTGGGCAATTCCAGGAACTGCAGGTTTAGAGCATAGAATTGGTGGTTTAGAGAAAGATAGTGTTACTGGTAATATTTCTTATGAACCTGAAAACCATGAGAAAATGACGAACACTAGAGCTGAAAAAATAAACCTTGTTAAAAACAATATCCCAGAACTTAAAACGGAATTTGCAGAAACAGGTGATTTGTTGGTAATTGGTTGGGGTGGAACCTACGGATCTTTACATTCTGCAGTAAAACAATTAAATAAGGAAGGTTTTGACACTATCGGATTGGCACATTTCAATTATATAAATCCACTTCCTAAAAACACCAAAGAAGTTTTATCTAAATTTAAAAAAATTATTGTTTGTGAATTAAATAGTGGACAGTTTATAACTATTTTAAAATCCAATTTTAATAAATTTGACTATTATCAATTTAATAAAATTCAAGGATTGCCTTTTGCAAATAATGAACTAATTCAAGAATTTAAAAAATTAGTAAACTAATTATGGAAACAGCTGTTAAAAAATATACATTCAAAGATTTTACAAGTGACCAAGAAGTAAGGTGGTGCCCTGGTTGTGATGACTATGTTATTTTACGTGCCATGCAAAAAGCACTTCCTGAAATGGGAGTGAAAAAAGAAGACGTTGTATTTATTTCTGGAATAGGTTGCTCATCGCGTTTTCCATATTATATGAATACCTATGGAATGCATAGTATTCACGGTAGAGCGCCAGGAATTGCATCTGGAGTTAAATTAGCAAACCCTAATTTAAGTGTTTGGGTTATGACTGGTGATGGTGATTCTATGGCAATTGGTGGTAATCATTTCATCCATGTGTTACGTAGAAATATTGATTTAAATATTGTAATGTTTAACAACGAAATTTACGGTTTAACAAAAGGACAATTTTCGCCAACTTCATTAATAGGACAAAAAACGAAATCTTCTCCTTACGGAAACACACAACCTCCTTTTTCACCAGGCGAATTAGCGTTAGGTGCTGGAGCTCGTTTCTTTGCAAGAATTGGTGGAAATGTTCCGAAAGAAATGACACAACTTTTTATTGAAGCTGAAAAATTTAAAGGAACTTCATTAATTGAAGTTTTACAAAACTGTGTTATTTTTAATGATGGATGTTATACCAAATTTACAGATAAAGCTGTAAAAGAAGATAAACAAATTTATCTTGAACATGGAAAACCTATGATTTTTGGTAAAAACCGTGATAAAGGATTAATACTTAACGGACTTAAATTAGAGGTTGTAACCATTGGTGAAAATAACATAACTCAAGAAGATTTATTAGTACACAATGCAAAAGAAAAAGATCCAACAATGCACCAAATGCTTGTTAGATTAGAATATCCTATAGCAACTGGTATTATTAGAAGTTTTGAAGATGTTACTTTAGAAGAAAGAGAAAATGCTTTGACAAAACAAGTAAAAGAAAATTCAAAATTCAAAAAAACTGATGATTTATTTTTTGCTGGTGAAACCTATGAAGTTAAGTGATAAAAATTACATTTTTAACTGACTTATATCAGTTAACGGTTAATTCAATTCATTTAATTTTACCACCTAATAAAAAAGTATATAAAAAATGGGATCAGAAGCCATTATTGTATTTTTACTTGCTGGAGTTGTTTTAGTAGCTGGAGCAAATTTCTTATCGAATTTGATTTCGCACAAATCAGATAACCCCGCAAAAAGAGAACCTTATGAATGTGGTATAGAAACAATAGGCCCAACTTGGATTCAATTCAAGGTAGGTTATTATCTTTTTGCCATTTTATTTTTAATTTTTGATGTTGAAGTAGCTTTCTTAATACCATGGGCTGTAGTTTACAAAGAAGTTGGAACTGTAGCTTTGGTTGAAATAATTGTATTCCTGTTTATATTAGGATTAGGATTATTATATGCTTACAAAAAAAGAGCCTTACAATGGGAGTAGAAAAAAAACGATTTTTAAATCAAATGGAAGCTGAAGGGTTAAAACAAGTTGTACCTGATAGTTTCCCAGGAAAAGTAATTCCAGGGGGTAATGGTGGTAATATTGTTGTAACAACTTTAGATAGTGTTATAAATTGGGGCCGAGCAAATTCTTTATGGCCTCTTTATTTTGGTACCAGTTGTTGTGCTATAGAAATGATGCAAACAGGAGCGCCAAAACATGATTTTTCACGTTTTGGATTTGAAGTTGCCAGACCGTCAGCACGACAAGCCGATTTAATCATTATAGCAGGAACTATTGTAAACAAAATGGGACCCGTTTTAAGAAGATTATACGATCAAATGGCAGAACCTAAATATGTGATAGCCATGGGAGCTTGTGCAATTTCTGGCGGACCGTTTTATTACAATTCTTATTCAGTAATAAAAGGAGCTGACCATGTAATTCCTGTAGATGTTTATGTACCTGGCTGCCCGCCACGCCCTGAAGCTTTATTAGAAGGGATGATTATGCTACAAGAAAAAATAAAAACCGAAAACATGAAACAAAAAGTCAATCCTATTGACGGTTTTGATGAAGGTAAATAGTTTGTGTTAAATCAAAAAATAATGAAAAACGAAGATTTACAAAATATTATAAACGGTTTTGGTACTGATTTAGAATTTTCTACAGAAGCATCAGAATTTTTAAATGTTGTGGTTCCTAAAGAACAACTTCATAGTGTTTGTAGTCAGTTAAAATCAAATCCTGATTTAAAATTCAACTATGCTTTTTGCATCACAGGAATGGATTGGGGAAAAGAATTAGGTGTTATTTATCATTTAGAATCAACAGAATTAAAACATCAACTTGTTGTGAAGGTGATGACTGATGATAGAGAAAATCCAACGTTAGATTCTGTGCATGATATTTGGCAAACAGCAGATTTTCATGAATTAGAAGTTTATGATTTCTTCGGTATAAAATTTAATAATCACCCAAAATTAAGACGTCTTTTTTTAACGCCTGATTGGGATGGTTTTCCTTTGAGAAAGGATTATGTAGATGAAGCTAATATGATTGTTAAATAAGTATTTCCATGACCAATCAAGAAGTAAAAAATAAAATAAAAACAGAGGAGTATTTTATTAATATGGGACCCCAACACCCTGCTGCGCATGGTGTGTTGAGATTACTATTAACAATAGATGGTGAAATCATTAAAAATGTAGAACCAGATTTAGGTTATATACATCGTTCCATTGAAAAAATGTGCGAACGAGATAGCTATCAACAAATAGTTCATTTAACAGACAGAATGGATTATTTATCTTCCAATATTAATAATGAAGCTGTTTGTTTAACTGTTGAAAAAGCTTTAGAACTTGAAGTTTCTGACAGAGTAAAAGTTATAAGGACTATTATAAGCGAATTAACTCGTTTAGCTTCTCATCAATTATGGTGGGGTGTTATGGGAATGGATTTAGGCGCATTAACAACTTATTTTTATGCCTTTAGAGATCGTGAAATGATTAACGATATTTTTGAAGAAACTTGTGGTGCTCGTTTAACTATGAACTATAATATACCTGGTGGGTTGATGTTTGATATTCATCCTAATTTTGTACAACGCACAAAAGATTTTATCACTCATTTTAAAACAAAATTACCTGAGTACGACCGTTTATTAACAGGAAATGTAATTTTTGAAAAACGTACAAAAGGTGTTGGTATTTTAACAAAAGAAGATGCAATTTCATTCGGTGTTTCAGGCCCAGTTGCTAGAGGATCTGGATTTGCAAGTGACGTTAGAAAACATCACCCATATAGCGCTTATGATAGAGTTGATTTTAAAGAAATTCTTTTTACTGAAGGTGATACGTATTCAAGATACCAAGTTAGAATGGCCGAAATGTGGGAATCTATGTCCATCATTGAGCAATTAATTGATAACATTCCTGAAGGAGCTATTCAAGAGACTACAAAAGCAGTGATTAAATTACCAAAAGGAGAATTTTATCAACGTGTAGAAACTGCAAGAGGTGAATTAGGAGTTTATATAAATAGTGATGGAAATAAAAACCCATATAGAGTTAAATTCCGTTCCCCAGGATTTTCAAATTTATCTGTTTTAAACCATATTTCTAAAGGAGTTAAAATTGCTGATTTAGTTGCTACTATGGCTTCATTTGACTTTGTAATTCCAGATATAGATCGTTAATATTAGACTATGAATTTATTAATAATGAATATTCCATTGAACATCACAGGTACAATCCATGATTGGATTAATTCAATAATGCCTCAAACTGCTGCTAATATTACAGAATGGGTATTAATTGCCGTAGCTTATTTAGCACTTTTTGCCGTAGCTGGTTTGTATTTAGTTTTACTTGAACGTAAAGTAGCTGCTTGGTTTCAATTAAGACTTGGGCCAAACAGAGTAGGTCCTTGGGGACTTTTTCAAACCATGGCCGATGCTTTAAAATTGGTTTCAAAAGAATTAACAAGTAACGATAGAATTGATAAATTTTTATACAATTTAGCACCTTATTTTGTAATTGTTACTTCTTTAACTGCAATGGCTGTCTTTCCTTATTCAGAACAATTTCAAGGATTTGATATAAACATAGGGGTGTTTTTTCTATTTGCTATTTCCTCCATTGGAGTTATTGGTATTTTAGTTGCGGGGTGGTCAAGTAACAATAAATTTGCTTTAATTGGTGCTATGCGAAGTGGTTTACAAACCATAAGTTACGAGTTATCTGTTGGTTTATCCATTTTAACAATGGTTTTATTGTCTGGCTCCTTACAATTATCAGAAATTGTTGAAGTTCAGCGTACAGGAGGTTGGTTAATTTGGCAAGGTCATATCCCTGCCATCATTGCTTTTATGATATTTATGATTGCAGGAACTGCGGAAACAAATAGAGCTCCTTTCGATTTAGTGGAAGCTGAATCTGAATTAGGTGCTGGTTTTCATACTGAATATTCAGGGATGAAATTTGCTTATTTCTTTTTAGCGGAATTTATTAATATGTTTATCATAGCTTCCATAGCTGTGGTATTATTTTTTGGCGCTTGGTTATCCCCTTTTGGAATTACAGAAGGCATCACATGGTTTCCAGAAGTGCTGTGGTTTTTAATAAAAGTATTACTAATTATATTTTTAATGATGTGGTTTCGTTGGACTTTTCCACGTTTGAGAGTCGATCAATTATTAACCTTAGAATGGAAATATTTATTACCACTAAATTTGGTTAATTTACTACTAATGGCCATTGTAATTTGGTTGAATTGGACAATTTAATAAAAGATATACTACTATAATGAGTTATTTTTCAGATATATATAACGGAATAAAAACCCTCCTCACTGGTATGAGTGTTACGGGTGGCTATTTTATTCGTGCTCGCAAAGGAAGTCTTACACAACAATACCCTGATAATAGAGAAACATTGAAAATGTTCGACCGTTTTAGAGGTGAAGTTGTGATGCCACATGATGAACATAATGAACACTATTGTACAGGATGCCAATCTTGTGAAATAGCATGCCCTAATGGTTCTATTGAAATTATTTGGGATAGAGCTGTTGATCCAGAAACAGGCAAAAAAAAGAAAAAAATAGACCAACATATTTATCATATGGGTATGTGTACTATGTGCGGTTTATGTATAGAAGCCTGCCCAACTGATGCTATTGTTTGGGCTCAGAATTATGAGAATTCTGTATATGACAGAGCAGCATTAACAAAAATATTAAACCAACCAGGTTCAGTAGTAAAAGCTGGAATAGAAGATTAGTACTATGGAAGCAATTTTATTTTATATACTTGCGGCAATCATCGTAATTTTTGCAATTGCATCAGTTACAAGTCGTAAAATTTTAAGAGCGGTAATTTATCTATTGTTCGTCTTGATTGGAATTTCAGGATTGTACTTTTTAATAAATTATAATTTATTAGCAGCCATTCAACTTACTGTTTATGGTGGTGGAGTTATTGTATTATTTATTTTTGCTGTGTTATTGGTTCACCACGTGGAACTAGAATTAGAAAAAACACCTCTAAAGAAAAAAATTATAGCTGGTTTACTTAGCATCGTTGGATTAGCAGTTACCCTTTGGGCCATTTTCACGTATCCTTTTCAAACTGTAAATAACTATACATCTATTGAAGTTGCTGATATTGGTAGAAAATTACTAAGCTATGGAGACGGTGGTTATATTTTACCATTTGAAGTTATAAGTGTATTGTTAGTTGCCGTAATGATTGGAGCAATAATAGTAGCTAAAGGAAAAAAATTAAAAGAATAATTTGTTGAAAAATGATTGAAGGTATAAACATTTACGAAATTTTAACCCTAACAAGTATCTTATTTTTTATAGGAACTTACGGTTTTTTTACAAGAGAAAATTTAATTACAGTATTAATGTCTATTGAACTGATTTTAAACGCATCAGCTGTAAATTTTGTAGTCATAAATACCTATTTGTATCCAGATTTTTTACAAGGTGCTGTGTTTTCAATTTTTATTATTGCATTAGCTGCAGCTGAAACAGCCTTAGCAATAGCAATTATAATCAATTTATACAAACTTGTGTACTCTGTTGAAGTAAAAGATACTGAAACTATGAAATATTAACATTTTTATAGGAAAATAAATTAATAAAAAAGACAAGAATTTAAATTATAAAAAATGGATTTTAGTTATACTATTCTTATTCCACTTATTCCCTTAGCACTCTTTTTGTTATTAGGATTATTTAGTAAAAAAATACCTGCCTCAATTTCAGGATGGATAGGTTCATTAGGCTTAGGAACTTCTTTTGCTTTATCACTTTATACAGCCTATCATTATTTTTTGGAAGGGAAATTAAATGGTGTTTACCAAACATTTACCTATAAAAGTACTTGGCTAATATTTACCGATAAATTACATATAGATATGGGCGTTTTAATTGACCCTATTTCTGTAATGATGCTAGTAGTTGTTTCTACCATTTCTTTTATGGTGCATTTATATAGTAGAGGTTATATGAAAGGTGATGATGGTTATACGCGCTTTTTTGCCTATTTAGCTTTATTTAGTTTCTCCATGTTTGGCTTGGTATTAGCAACAAATCTTTTTCAAATTTATATTTTCTGGGAATTAGTTGGTGCCTCTTCCTTTTTATTAATTGGATATTATTACACAAAACCATCTGCAGTTGCTGCAGCAAAGAAAGCTTTTATAGTTACTCGTTTTGCTGATTTAGGTTTTCTTATAGGAATTTTAGTAGTTAGTTATTACGCAGGCACTCTTGATTTTGGTGAATTAAATAGTTTGGATGGTACTGTTATTACAAGCTGGGCATCTACCTCATTTATGGGCTTATCCGTATTCACTTGGGGATTAATGCTTATTTATTTAGGTGGTGTAGGAAAATCAGCGATGTTACCATTTCATATTTGGTTGCCTGATGCTATGGAAGGTCCAACACCTGTTTCAGCTTTAATACATGCGGCTACTATGGTTGTTGCTGGTGTTTATTTAGTAGCTCGATTATTTCCTTTATTCTATTTTGTTGAAGATGGATTTGCTTTAAATATGGTTGCTTACATTGGTGCACTTTCTTCATTAGTAGCGGCAATAATAGCTTTAACTCAAACAGATATAAAAAGAGTTTTAGCCTTTTCAACCATGTCTCAAATTGGATATATGATGCTTGCTTTAGGAGTTTCAAAATATGAAGGTCACGAAGGTTTAGGTTATATGGCTTCTATGTTCCATTTATTTACACACGCTATGTTTAAAGCGTTGCTATTTTTAGGAGCAGGATCGGTTATTCATGCAATTCATAGTAATGAATTAAAAGATATGGGTGGTCTTCGAAAATATATGCCAATTACACATATTACGTTCTTAATTGCAGCATTATCAATTGCAGGATTTCCTGGATTTGCAGGCTTCTTCAGTAAAGATGAAATTTTAGCAGCTGCTTTTGAAAGCAATATGCTCATTTATATAAGCAGTGTTGCAGTTGCAGGTTTAACGGCCTTTTATATGTTCCGATTATATTTTGGAATTTTTTGGGGTGAGGACAGAAAATATGAACATACACCACATGAATCTCCAATGTCTATGACCATCCCGTTACTGTTTTTAGCAGTTTTGAGTATTGTTGGTGGATATATTCCATTTAGTGAATTTGTTACTGCAGATCGTATGCCATTTGCAGCTCATTTAGATCTTCCTTTAGCAGCAATAGCTTCTACAGTGGGAATTATTGGAATTATAATTGCGTATGTTTTTTATAAAAAAGTAAGCGATTTACCTGAAAAAGCAACAAAATTATTTGGCTCATTTTATAAATGGACTTTTCATAAATTTTACTTTGATGAAATCTACATTTTTGTAACCAAAAAAATAATATTTGGAATATTAGCAGCAGCAATTGCTTGGTTTGACAAATTTGTTGTTGATGCCTTTATGGTAGGAATTGGAAATTCAACAATGTCTTTTTCTCATAGAATTAAAGGAATGCAGTCAGGAAAATTTCAAGATTATGCCATGGCTTTTGTTGGTGGAGGAGTTATACTTGCGATGGTCGTTTTTTATATATGGATAAATTAAATTAACACAATGGATATTTTATCACTTTTTGTAATAGTACCTATTTTAACAGTTTTAGCATTAGTTTTTGCTAAAAACTTAAAACAGTCAAGGGTAATAGCCTTAATAGGAATGGCAATTCAATTTGCTATGTCAATAAATTTAATATTCGCTTATATAAAAGAGCGAGCTGTAAATACAGATATTATGGTGTTTACCAAAGATGTACTTTGGTATGAGTCCTTTAATATTCATTATAGCATAGGTGTTGATGCAATTTCAGTTGTTATGATTGCGTTAACTTCTATTGTAATTTTGGCAGGTGTTTTTATTTCTTGGAAAATAGACGATTTACCTAAAGAATTCTTTGTATCCTTAATTGTGTTGTCATCTGGGGTTTTTGGTTTCTTTATTTCAACAGATTTATTCACGATGTTCGTTTTCTACGAAATAGCCGTAATTCCAATGTATTTATTAATTGGTATTTGGGGTTCAGGACCTAAGGAAAATTCCGCAATGAAATTAACTTTAATGTTGATGGGAGCTTCTGCCTTATTATCCGTAGGGATTTTCGGAATTTACTTTAATTCAAATGCGGATGGAGGCGCGTTAACTTTTAATATTTTTGAAATAGCAAATGTTCATATTCCACTTGCAGCTCAAAATATATTTTTCCCATTTGTATTTATTGGTTTTGCTGTAATTGGCGCTTTGTTTCCTTTTCATACGTGGTCACCTTCAGGTCATGCTTCGGCACCAACTGCAGTATCTATGTTACACGCTGGTGTTTTAATGAAATTAGGTGGTTATGGTGTTTTTAGAATCGCTATGTATTTATTACCACTTGGAACATTAACTTGGTCTAATTTCTTTTTAGTATTATCGGCAACTGGAGTTATCTACGGAGCTTTTGGAGCTGTGATGCAAAAAGATTTAAAATATGTGAATGCGTATGCATCTGTTAGTCACTTAGGATTGGTTTTATTTGCCTTATTAATGTTGAATAAAACAGCCTGGACTGGAGCAATCATTCAATCACTTTCTCACGGATTATTAACAGCCTTATTCTTTGCCTTAATAGGAATGGTTTATGGAAGAACACATACCAGAGAAATAGCCAAATTAGGAGGTTTAATGAAGATATTACCTTTTATTGGTGCTGTTTATGTAATTACAGGTTTAGCTTATTTAGGATTGCCTGGATTTAGTGGTTTTGTGGCTGAAATGAATATTTTTGTGGGTGCGTTTGAACATCCTGATATGTTTCATAGAATTCTTACCATTATTGTTGTTTCGTCTATTGTTGTAACATCGGTTTATATTTTAAGAATGGTTGGAAAAATTATGATGGGTCCTATTTCAGATGAAGCATATACAAAATTACCTAAAGCAACTTGGTATGAAAAAGTTGGGTTGGTTTTATTAATGATTCCTGTTGTATTAATTGGAACCATGCCATTAGGATTAAGTGAAATGATAAAAGCAAGTATTCAACCGTTTTTGGAACGGTTACTCTAAAAATTAAAGATAATGAATTTAGAAAGTTTTCTATTAATGCGTTCAGAAATAGGCTTATTAGCAATTATATTATTGTTAGTGATTTTTGAAGTATTTTCTAACAAAAAACAAAAAGCGGCTATAATTCCATTAGCACTAATTCTTTTAGGTATAAATACTATAATTGGCTTCTTACCATTAGCTGCCGGTGAACTATTTGGAGGAATGTTTAAAACCAATGCTTTGTTGCATTTGTTTAAAACTACTTTAAGTATTGGTGTTTTAATTTTATTATTACAATCTGCTGATTGGTTAAAAGAAAAAGTAGTTGCTGAAAATAAAGCAACAGAATTTATAATTCTTATTCTATCCTCTTTATTAGGAGCTTATTATATGATATCTGCTGGTGATTTTTTAATGTTTTATATTGGGCTTGAACTAACAACACTTCCTGTTGCTGCTTTAGTTGCTTATGAAACTTTAAAACAAAAATCAGCTGAAGCAGGTGTAAAATATATTTTATCGTCTGCCTTAGCTTCTGGTTCTGCCATTTTTGGAATTTCATTATTATATGCAACCACCGGAACACTTTTTTTTGATGGATTTGCAGAAGTTTTAACAATGTCTAATCTTTCTATATTAGGATTTATATTTTTCTTTTCAGGTTTGGCATTTAAAATTTCATTAGCTCCATTTCATTTTTGGACTGCTGATGTGTACGAAGGAGCCCCTATTAATGTAGCTTCCTACTTATCTGTTATTTCAAAAGGTGCAGCAGTGGTGATTTTAATGATTGTATTATTTACAGTTTTTAAACCCTTAATGCCTATTTGGAGTAAAATTATTTATATAGTTGCAATCGCTACTATGTTTGTGGGTAACCTTTTTGCTTTAAGACAACAAAATATGAAACGTTTCTTAGCGTATTCATCTATTGCACAAGCAGGTTTTATCCTTCTAGGGTTACTATCTGTTGATCAATTAGGATCTGCAACAGTAGTATATTTTGTTGCGGTTTATATCTTTTCAAATTTAGGTGCTTTTGGTGTGGTTCAAGCAATTGCATCTGCTTCAAATAAAGAAAATATTGACGATTATGAAGGGTTGTATAGAACCAATCCTAAATTAAGTTTATTAATGATGTTGGCTTTGTTTTCATTAGCCGGTATTCCACCATTGGCAGGTTTTTTTGGTAAATTCTTTTTATATGCAGCAGCTGCAAGTAAAGGGTATTATGTACTTGTATTTATTGGAGTTGTAAATGCAACTATTTCATTATATTATTATTTACTAGTTGTTCGCGCTATGTTTTTAAGAAAAAATGAAGACGCAATTCCATATTTTAAAAGTAAATTGTATATGAAATTAGGATTAGTAATGGCTGCTGTTGGTATTTTAGTTGCAGGTTTATACAGTCCATTTTACGAATATATATTTTCAATTAGTAATAGTTTTTTAAATTAGTTAGGTATGGCACTTGGAGGCAAACATTTATTTGGTAGTATTGGAGAAACTAGAGTTACTTTTATTGAAAAGAAAATTGAAGAAAATCGTAAAGATTTTTTGAAGAAATTATTAGAACATAACGGTTTCGAAGTAATCATTGATGAAGAAAAAAGAAAAACCGAAGAAGAACCTCAATTATATACTGTTGGTGTTACTGATATGACTTTTAATCCAACCACATGGGTTTTTGCACGTAGATTAAAAACGTTAGACGGACGAAAAGTAACCCACGATTACTGGAACCAAACTACAGAAGAAACCAAACCACAATATTGGAAAAATTCTAAATAGTTTTTAAAGCAGCAACATTTTCTTTTTCAATATATTCATATAAAATATAATCAACTATTTGTTGTGTTTCATTAGGAAAATCTAATTCAACTTTAGCATCACTATCTATCCAATTTTGAATTATTGAAAGGTGTTTCTTTTTTAATGACTTTAAGGTTGGAACACCCAATTCTTCAAGAGCTTTCGCATTAAAAGCTTGTTCGTATTGATTTTTCATTGGAATTACTAATAATTTCTTTTTTAGATAAATAGCCTCAGCCGGAGATTCAAAACCGGCACCACATAAAAGACCTTTACAAGAAGCTAAACTTTTTTCAAACTTTTCGCTATTTATTGGCTTTATATACACATTCTTTTTCTGATAATACTCTTTTGCCTCTTTAGAAAAAACTTTCCATTTAATACCTTTAATTTTTGAAAGTACCTCAATAATGTTTTTGTCAGAATAAGCTGGTAAATAAACCGTATAATGATCTTTTTCTGTTCGCTTTAATAAGCGAATATTGTTCCTAATTATGGGTGTATAAACATGCTCATTATATTTTTTAAAATGAAAACCATAGTTGTGTTTACACTTTGCATAATTCTTTATAATAAAACTCCCAATTAAATCAAAATGAGAAGGTTTAGGCACATTATCAGTATATAAAATACCTTGATGACTTAAGGAAATACTTTTTATGCCTCTTAACTTACAAGCCCATGCTGAAATTGGTTCAAAATCATTAATTACTAAATCGTACTTTTTAACAGGACAATTTTTAATTTCTTTAAATACCTTGAAAAGATTATTTTTTGTAATTGTTTTTACAAAATCTATGCCTCCATTTTTACCAAAATAAAAACTAAGTCCTTTATATGTATAATTTACTTTCTGATCTAAAACAACTTCGGCCTGTGTGCCACTTATTAAAATATCTACTTGAGCTCTATTTAACAAAGCCGGAATTACTTCTTTAGCTCTACTTAAATGTCCGTTTCCTGTACCTTGTATAGCATATAATATCTTCATAATTAATTCATAAAATTAAATTCAGTTACCATTTCTCCAAATATTTCTTTCGCTGATTTTTCTACTAAATCATCATCTTCAATTACATCATCTAGAGGTTCTTCCTTTTTATAATGAGCATCATCATATTTATACAAAGACCATTGTTTGTAATTGTACTCTAAAGTTGTTAAATTTTCAATCCAATCGCCTGAATTTAAGTACTTTACTTTACCTTCATTTGTGACAACATCTTTAATAACTGGCTGATGTATGTGACCACAAATTACATAATCAAACTTATTTTGAATGGCTATATTAGTCGCTGTCTCTTCAAAATTATTGATAAATTTAATGGCAGATTTTACACTATCTTTTATTTTTTTAGATAATGAAATTTTCCCTTTTCCAAAAAACTCACTAATGTTGTTTACAGCTTTATTTATAAGAATTAACAAATCGTAACCTTTAGCTCCTAATTTTGCTAACCATTTAGAATGTTTCATTGTTACATCAAAAACGTCTCCATGAAAAAACCATGCTTTTTTACCATCTAACTCTAATACAACTTTGTTTTTTATTGAAAATGAACCCATTTCAAAATCAACAAATTTTCGCAACATTTCATCGTGATTTCCTGTAATATAATAGATTTCTTTTCCTTCTGAAATCCACCCAATAATATATTTTATGACCTTCATGTGAGCTTTCGGCCAATAACGTTTGCTAAATTGCCAAACATCAATAATATCACCGTTAAGAATTATAGTTTTGGGATTTATACTTTTTAGGTAGTGTAAAAGTTCTTTAGCATGGCATCCGTAAGTTCCTAAATGTACATCGGAGATAACAACAACTTCTAGTTTTCTTTTTTTCTTATGTGATTTCACCTATCAAAAATTACATTCATAAACTGAATAATTTATGTTTCGAAAGTTCTGAAATCTCTGTTATTTAAATGTTTACAACATATTATATTAATGTTATTAAACTAAATAATTGTTTTACCAAGATAAATTAACGTATTATCTTTTTCAACTTTTATAGATTCATCCAATGATGAAATAATATGAATGACACCTTTATTATCTTTTAAAAACATAGGTATTGCATGAATTTCATCATTTATTTCTTTTAATAATTTATGGTAATGTTCATTAGAATTTACAATTACTTCGTTTATCAATGGAAAATCTCTTACAATTTCACTTAAGTTAATAAAATCGTCTTTATGGGTAAATAAATTTTTTGCAGGTTTCGTATTTCCTTCTTTCATTTCATCAGTAGAAATAATTCTAAAAGAACCATGTTCTCCAAATATATGGTGATATTTTTCTATTGTGTACTCGTTAACAGCAGCACTTCCTGTAAGCGCCAATAGATAGCCAACATCACTTAATTCTATATCTTCTAATAATTCATCGGAATATACATTTCCTTCAATGGCTTCAAGCCCTAGAGATTTCGCTTTGTTTATGTTATTGACATTGTTATCTATTAATACAACCCTTCTGCCGTTTTTTTTCAAATAAGTTGCAATTAATCGCGCAAAATTTGAGGCGCCAATCATAATAATTCCATCAGAAGATTTTAAAAATACACCTGCTACTTTTGCAAATAAACGAGCAGTTGTTGCATTCAATAATACAGTTCCAAGTACAATCATAAATACAAGAGGTGTAATATATTGTGCTCCTGGCACTTGTAGCATCATTAATTTTAATCCAAATAATGAAGCAATTCCGGCAGCAACAATTCCTCTTGGGCCAACCCAACTAATAAATAATTTTTCATTTAATTTTAATCCAGAATTAGCTGTACTTAGGAAAACGCCAATAGGACGAAGTACAAAAACAACAATAGCAAATAATACGAATGTTTCCCATCTATAAAGTAATAGCATATCTTCAATATTCATATTTGCAGCTAATAAAATAAATAGGATGGAAATTAAAAGGATACTTAATGATTCTTTGAAATAGAGTATTTCTTTTAACTCGGTAATTTTCATGTTTCCAAGTGCCATTCCCATAACTACTACTGCTAATAATCCCGATTCATGTGCAAATAAATCAGACAATACAAATACAGTTAAAACACTTGCTAAGGTTATTACGTTTAATAAATAATGTGGAATGAGTTTAAATTTTAAGGCATAAAATAAAGCGTAGGCTGAGGTAAACCCAATTGAAAGTCCAATAATTACTATTTTTCCAAATTCAATAAGAGCATCTTTAGAGTATTCATATCCTCCTTCAATACTAATAAATTCAAAAACTAAAACAGCTACCAATGCTCCAATAGGATCTATTAAAATACCTTCCCATTTTAATACTGCCGAAACATCTTTTTTAAGTGGTATATTTCTTAAAATGGGGGCAATTACTGTTGGTCCAGTAACAATTATGAGCGCAGAAAACAAGAAAGAAATTTCCCAAGTTAAATGAAAAATGAAATGAGTAGCAATACCAGCGCCAAAAAAAGTAACTAATGAGCCTAGGGTAATTAGTTTAACTATGGAAGGACCAACAGTTAAAATTTCATCTTTTTTTAAGGTCAATCCACCTTCAAATAGAATAATACTAATTGATAATGAAACAAAATTAAATAATTTTTCTCCCGGGAATAATCCTTCAACTCCATTCCAAACGGGTTCTATCCATTTGGTACCGTCTTCAGAAATAAAGGTTGATAAAGGTCCTACTAATAAACCTATTAATATTAAAGGTAAAATTGCAGGAATTTTAAATTTCCAAGCAAACCATTGTGCAATAATTCCTAAAATTATAATACCTGCGAGCTCTAACATAGATTATTTTTTGATAGGTTAGCAATATAATTATAATTTACCAATTATGAAATGGGGTTTTCGATAACATCGCATTGTAATATTTTACTTCACCTGTCACTTCTTTTCCTAACCAATTTGGTTTTTCAAAAGTGGTTTTTTCTGAAGGCAATTCTATTTCAGCAATAAGCAATCCTTTATTTTCATCTAAAAACTCATCAACTTCAAAAAATAACGAATTTGTTGAAGGAATAATATATCTAATTTTTTCAATAATAGTTGGTTCGCAAAGTTGAAGTAGGTTTTCGGCTTCCGCTAGCGCAATTTCTTTTTCCCATTCAAAACGAGTTGTTCCAGAATTGTTTCCAATTCCTTTTACCGTTATATAGCCTTTATCTCCCATTATTCTCACTCGTACTGTTCTTTCTGGAACCGTAGACAAAAATCCTTGTGCTATTTTATAACTCTTTACAGCGTACTGTTTAAAATTACCTTTAACTAAAAATTTTCGTTCAATTTCAACGGCCATATGTACATTATTAAATATTGTTACTTATCTGAATTTTACTTCCCAAGAAAGAGAAAAAGAGTAAATCCAAAAGTAATTTCCTGGATTAAAACTAATTTCTTGATGTGTAATTCCAAATCCTGATCCCCACAAATTTTTATCGTTTTTTGAAGAAAAATAATATCCTGAACTTAATTTTTGCGAGTTTAAATTTATAATAGCATTTGTATTTCCTCCAAAATTAAATCGATCAATTTCAGGTGAAAAACCCATTCCTAAAGAAATACTATAATAATTGTTGGCATCACTTCGGTATTTTCTATAATTTAAAGTACCAGATTTACTACTTCCATTGTCATTTGGAGTAATATAGGTTCTAAATGCCAAATAACTATTGCCTGTGTACCATCCTAGTGAACCTGTATAAATTGTTGTTGTTGAACTATATTGAAGAGCTCTAAATCCTAAAGAAATTTCAAAACTTTTAGGCAAAGATTTATATAATTCTGCTCCGTATCTAACATTTGGAAATAAAAAAGTATTGGCCACTCCAACGTTTAAATAAGCATATAATCCTTCAGTTATTCTTGGATATAGATCTACTTCAAATTGAACGCCATTTTCTTTAAATCTTCTGCTAAAATTCATTTTAGCAATAACACTTCCAAACTTGGTTTGCCGGCTATATTTTAACGTATGTAATTGCATTGGATCAAAAACATCTGAGTAAATATCGATGGTTGATTTTAAACCAACGGTATTAAAACTTAGCGAATTTATAAGACTATTTTTATAGTCTATGGCTTTTTGGTTTTGAGGATTAATAATAACAACTTGTTCAACCGTTGTTAAAGCATCTTCCGGAGTTTTACCATTTTGCTGTGCCTTCGCTTTTAGTAATAAAATTTCTTCATCCTTTGGAAAATATTTTAATGCTGTTGTAGATAAATCCAATGCTTTAAAAGGTAATTCTCCCCATAACTCATTATTAATTGCTGCTATCCAGTCCGTTTTTCTTTTTGGATCTTTCTTTAAAACGTATGAAAATTCAATTCTTGCTTTTTTATAATCTCCATCCCAAGAATATGTGCTTGCTAAAAAAGAGCGAATATCTAGATAATTTGGATATTTAGTTAAAATTAATAATAATGAATCTTGTGCTTGTTTACGATGTTTATTAAAGGCTAATTCACGCGCTATTTCAAAAGCTTTATCTGGGTCTCCATTAAAAATTTTTTGTTGCGCATGAATTTGAAGCATAGACAAAAATAGCAATACTGACATAATTTTTAGAACCGATTTTGTTAGCATTATTTTATTGATTTTTTAAAGGTTATATATTCTTTATTCTCTGGATATATTTTAAGTATGCTATCCATTAGTCTAGTTGCTTTTTCCGAATTTTTCATTCTATTATAGGCTTTTGCCATTTTAAAACTAACATTGGAATTCTCAATTTTATTATTTATTGCTTTTGCATAAATAGCTATTGATTTTTCATCTTGATTAGACCACCAGTATAAATCTAAAATTGCAGCATAACTATCAGAATAATACGGATTTCTTTTTAAAACATTTAAGAATTCTATTTCCGCTTTTTTATATTCTCCATTCCAAGCAAAAGTTCTTCCTTTTAGTGTTCTTGCATCGGCATGGTTTGGTAATTCATTCAAAATATAATTGCATAAAAGCTGTGCCGTTTTATAGTCTTTGCTAAATGCCTTTTCTCGTGCAAGAAAAAATAGTTGATCATAATTTAATCCTTTAGCTAATTTTTTAATAGTTTGGGCTTCTTTCTCTGTAAATATAAAATTAGGTCTTCTGTAAACATTTAATGAATCTGGGTAAATTTTATCTCTTTTTGTTAGATAAGCATTTAAATTTTTAAATTTTTCTAAAGAGTCTTTTATCTTTTTCAAAAGTTCATCTTCCTTAACTTTAAAAATCCCAAAATGTTCATTTATTTGATACAAGTCACCTCCCGAGTATAAATAATTTTTATACATAAAATCGTTTATTTTCCCTTTATACCGCATAAAAGCAATTTGATGTATATTTCGAAATTGTTTCGCTGTGTCTAAACCTTGACTCATCCAAGAAGTTTCTTCAAGCGGATTCATTTTATAATTATTTTCTAAAAATGCTAGTAAACTTGGCGTAATATCCCAATGAGAAGAAACCGATTTAAAAGCTGCTGCTTTTTTTAATAACGGACTTGTAATATACAAAGGCACATGAAAACGACATAGTTTATCTTTTTGTGTTATGGGAATTAAACGATGATCACCTGTAATAATAAATATGGTGTTTTTATAATCTGGTCGTTTCTCATATTCATGCATAAAGTTTTTAATAGAAGTATCTGTATATAATAAACTCGCAAAAATATCTTTATATTCCTCAACCTTATTTTTATTCATTTTAAATTCTTGACTGGAATTTAAAATGCTATCTACTTTTTGTACATAAATTTCTTTCTTTGGGAATGAAAAAGGTTCGTGGTTGGTAAGTGTCATTATAATATCTAATCTTGGCGTTTTTTTATTTGAAATAGATACTAACATTTTTTTAAATATTTCTTCATCAGGATATCCCCACGAAAATCCACCTTCATTTGTATCAGTTTTTATATATTCTGGTCCATATTTACTCTCATCTATTACATCATCTATTTGATTGTATTCTAAAAAATTTATTTTCCTATCAAAACTAGAAGCATCTCCAGAATAATAGGAAGTTGTGTAACCATTAGCTTTTAGCACACTTATTAATGATATATGTGATGGGGTATTTTGTATTTCTAAAAATCCTTTATCTCCAAATGGTAAAGAAGCTGTTAAAGACGGAAGCACTCCAAAAGTTCTTCCAGCATTACTTACAAAATTTCCCCAATACAACGATTCAGGAATTAATGAATCTAAATATGGTGTAAATCCTGCATAGGAATGGTTACCAATAAATTCACTACCCAATCCTTCTACTATAATTATTACAATGGTTGGCTTAGTTTCAGAAATAGTAAAAAAGGGTTTTAAAACATCATTTGTTTTAGAAATTGGTTTTAATAGCGGATAATTATTTCTACTATACAAATTGGCATTCGTTTTATATTTTTCCGTTTGAAAATTAATAATATCTGTAACTAAATACTGCGTTTTATTTTGAAATAAATCATTTGAAGCGTTAGGCAAAACTAATTTTAAGCTCCCAAAAAGTATTATTAATACAATTGAAATAATTATAATTTGAGAATTTAAAACCCATTTTTTAAGCAACCAATAACCTGCATAAAAAAAAGAAATTAGTACTAAAAAAGGTAAAAAAGCAAAAAAGGATAAGGAAACTGATGAAGTTACAGTGGTGTACATATCATTATATGAATAACCTAAAAGGTCAGCTCCTAAATTGATATGCGTAGTTAAACTATATTTAATTAGTGACATTTGAATTAGTAATACCATAAAAAATATTACTTGAAAAATTGGAGTGACATATTTTTTCAAAAAAACACTAAGAAATAAAAATATTGGAAACGCTAGAATTCCAAAAATTACAATTGCCCAAAAATCATTTAAAAATTTATAAACAATACTACTTATTGGAGAGATGTCTTCATTATAATCGGTTAAATACCATTCCCCCAAACTACAAATCCAAACTAAAATTAACATTGTAAATAACAAGTAAATATAGTTGTATACTAATTTTGATATTTTCGGGAATTGAATTTTCATACTTACTTTTGTTACTTAATTTTATTAATATTCCCCATCCCTTTTCTTGTCATTGCACCCCATTTTTTATCTTTATTAAAATAATAATCTATATTTCCTCTTATTGCAGCATATAAAATAAAAGGATGTAAAATAAAAGGTTCTAAAACAGTTGTTACTAGCAATCTAAATCCTGTCCCCTTTTTTTTATATTGATTAAATGTTAATTCTTCAGAAAATATAGCAACTATGGTAAACAAAACTGTAAACAAATAGGCTAACATAAAAAAAGCCAATGCATATTCCCATTTAACTTCTTTAAGTATCATTAATATTATAAAATATACGATTCCTATAACTTCAATTATTGGTGCCAATCTTTCAAAAATTAACCAATAAGGGTAACTTAAAAGCCCTAGCGATTTATATTTAGGATTAAATGCTAATTTACGATGTTTTCTTAATGTTTCAATGGTACCTCTTGTCCATCTATTGCGTTGAGAGATAAATATTTTATAATTATCGGGAGCTTCTGTCCAACACAAAGGATCGGGGATATAGGCAACTTTATATTTTTCTCCTATATCTTGCATATACCTTCTCATTCTTACAATAATTTCCATGTCTTCACCTACGGTATTTGTATCATAACCACCAACATCAATGGCGGTTTTTTTATCAAATAAACCAAAAGCACCTGATATTACTAACAAACCATTTAATCTACTCCAAGCCATTCTTCCTATTAAAAAGGATCTTAGATATTCAATAATTTGAGATTTTTCTAATAATTTTTTGGGTAAATTTACGTCTAACAATTTACCGTCTTTAATTAAACATGAATTTGCAATTCTTATTACACCTCCTGTAGCAATTACTTTAACATCAGTTACTTCTAAAAAAGGTTTTATCATTTTTAAAAGTGCATCTTCAAGCAGCAAACAATCTACATCAATACAAGCAACATATTTACTATTACTAATATTAAGTCCCATGTTTAAAGCATCTGCTTTGCCACCATTTTCCTTATCTACAACTAATAATTTATCAAATGCAGGATTGGTAGATTTAAAAACTCCTTCACGTAATGGTTGCGTATATATTTGTTCATTAACCAAATAATTAATTGGAACCAAGTCGTACGCTTTTATCAATTTTTCTAAACTATCATCTTTACTTCCATCATTAACAATAATTACATCATAATTCACATAATGGTTGGATAATAATGAGCGTACATTTTCAACAATATTCAAACTTTCATTATATGCAGGTGCTATAATTGAAATAGAAGGAGATATTGTTGAAGATAAAATTTCTTTATAGTCTACAAAGCTATTTTTTTTAACATACTCAATAATTTCAAAAGTAGAAATTATGGATAGTATTATATAAGAGCTTATTGCTAAAAAAGCATAAAAAAAGAATACATAATGAAGAATTCTAATTATAATATTTAACGTGCTAGTATCCATTTTTGCTAATTTTCAATAAAATTAAAAATTTTAACAAAAGAAGGATCTTCACTTGTGTCCTTTAAACTGTTGAATTTTTCAGTATCTAAAATTTTTAAAATTTTTAGAGCTGTTTTTTTAATTTCAAAATTTTGATGATAAATGTGCTTTAGTAAAAATTTTTGATCGGTATTTTCAAATGAATTTTCAAGAAGTTTAAAAAAAGCAATTTGTTCTTCCAAACTAAGATTGTCAAATTTATTTTTTAGAATAATTTTAGCTTCTATATCTTGAAAATAACTAAGGGTTTCTATAACTCTAACTCTAACAATTTTATTTTTATGATTTAATAATTTAATGAGTGTTTCTATTACATCAAACTTATTATAAATTTGTGAAAGTTTTAATGCAAAAAGTACAACAGAATCATTTGAAGATTTTAGCCAAGGTGTAATATCAGGTATTTCTTGATTTTTAAATCTTTGCAATACTTCTAATAATTGAATTTGATCCCATTCAGACAATGGCATCTTAAGTTCATTTAAAAACTTAAGTCCCTCAAAATTAAATAATTTAACCAAATACAATTGCACCTCGTCTCTCACTTCTTTTCTTTGGTGATTTAAATGCTTCAATACTTCATTTTGAATTTCTTCAATCTGAAATTCTGAAAACTCTTTAATTCCTTGTGCAATAATATTCCATTTTTTATTTTTAAGTTTTTCTAATGCAAAATTGTTTAATCCAACTTGGAGATATAGATTTTTAATAGAATTGGCAACTTCACCAGAGATTTCATTTCTTAATTTTACCAATGAGGAAATTACAATTTTCCTTTTAAATTTATCTTTAATACAAATCTCTAGTTGGTTAATTACTGACTGTTGGTCTGGGCTAATGCCTTCTTCTTCTGTGCCAGAATATAAATAGTTAATTAGAAGTGATTCATACTTTTCTTTATACGTTTTATTAAGTTTTCCATTTATTCTTAAACGACTTCTTAAGTATTTTAAAATGATAATAAGTACAATAATACCAACAAATAATACCCCACTAAAAATCCATACCATTTTAATTAAAATGGGATACTCTTTGAAATAATCTATTAGATATTGAAAGTCATTCATAAATAATTCTAAGATACATGTTTTTGGTCTTAGTTTATGATTCTTTTAACACGAATTAACAATTCATTAGGGCTAAATGGTTTCCCCATAAAATCATTAGCTCCTAAATTAAATGCTTTTAGCACCATTTCTTCTTGGCCTGCAGCAGAGAAAACAATTATTGGAGTTTGTATTTTTAATTTATTTCTAACATGGCTAATTACTTCTAAACCACTTATAAATGGCATCATTATATCAGTTAAAATTAAACTTGGCTGATGTTGTTCAATAAGTTCTATGGCTACTTTCCCATCTGCTGCTAATAAAATTTCATACCCTTCTCGTTCCAATTTAAATTTTAATAATAAGGAAAGAGTAGAATTATCCTCTGCTAAAACAATCTTCTTTTTACTACTCATAACTTAATGATTTTAGTTTTACTTTCAATTCAACTTTAACAAGTTCCAATATTTTTGTGCAAGAATTTATGAGTTCTTCCACATGTTCCAATTCTTCTTCTCTAAACTTATTTACTAATGTATGAATAATTGGTTCTAATTTCAAAATTCCAAAAATTCTAATACTTGGTTTAATTTTATGGGTTGCTTCATGTAAAATTTTCCAATTGTTGCTTTTAAATCCTTTATCTAATATTTCTAAAAATTCTTCAATATCATTAAGAAAAGATTGTATTAACAATACTAATATAGAATTTTCATTTTGTGTTTCCTCTTTAATAAATTTAAGATTTATGTAATTTGTTTCTTCCTCTTCAACATGCTTGGTTTCATTTTTAATAGGAAACGCTTCATTTATAATAGATTCACCCGAAATTTTACCATATTTTTTTAACAAATTATATACTTCAGCTGGTTTAAAAGGTTTAAAAATATAATCATCCATACCTGCATTTATGGCTCTTTTAATATCATTTTTTGAAGTATATGCCGTCATGGCAATTACGGGTATTTTTGAGACTTGTTTTGAAATATCATTTTTAATAATTTTGGTTGCCTCATAACCATCCATTATTGGCATTTGAATATCCATTAAAATAACATCATATATTTTTTGCTGGGTTTTTTTTACCCCTTCTATACCGTTACTTGCTAGATCAACAGTGCATCCCCATCTTTCTAACCGTGTTTTACCTAATAACTGGTTTGTTTTATTATCATCTACCAATAAAATAGTTAAGCCTAGTGGCTCTTCCATGGATAAATCTTGTGCCTTTTCTATAATATTGCTATTGGTTAAACTTTTTCTTAATGGTAATGTAAATTTAAAAACACTTCCTTTTCCAAATTGGCTTTCAACTTTAATTCGTCCCATTAATAAATTAACCAATTTCTTAACAATGGTAAGTCCTAATCCTGTACCTCCATAAATTCTAGAAGTATCGCTTTTTGCTTGAGTGAATGCGCCAAATACGGTATTTATTTTATTAGATACAATTCCAATTCCTGTATCTTTAATTTCAAATGAAATAATGGAAGTGTCAGTTTTATCCTCTAATAAATTAACAGAAACGCCCACGGAACCTTTATTTGTGAATTTTATAGCATTCCCAATTAAATTTAATAATATTTGCCCTAATCTAGTTGGGTCACCAATAACTTCTTTTGGTGTGTTTGGATTAATTGTTAATTCTAAAGAAATAGTTTTCTCATCGGCCTTTATTTTCATTAGCTTTACTACTTCGTCTACTTTCTTATAAAGATTAAATGGGATTTCTTCAATTTCTAATTTACCCGATTCTAATTTAGAAAGATCTAATATATCATTAATTAGTGAAAGTAAAATTTCACCAGAATTACGCATAGTTTCTAAATGTAATTTTTGCTCAGAAGTTAACTCCGTTTCTAAAAGTAAATCTGTAAAACCAATAACTGCGTTCAGAGGTGTTCTAATTTCATGGCTCATATTTGCCAAAAACTCATTTTTAACTTTTAAGGATTCTTCGGCTGCTTCTTTTGCTTTTTTTAATTCAATATCTGTTAATATTCTATCGGTTATGTCTGTTCCAACAGAAATATATGTTCCGTTCATACCTTTTGTAACTTGCCATTCAATCCATCTATAATCTCCAGATTTTGTTTTAATTTTTCTTTTTGAAATATCCGTAAAATTTCTTTCGTTAAAAAACACAAATTTGTAAATAGCATTTTTTACCTCAAGTGCTTTTTGTTGATTTTCAAAAGTTATGTCCCACCACTTATTACCTAGTATTTCTTCTAAAGAATATCCTAATATTTTTTCAACAGAAGGAGATGCAAATAGAATATTTCCTTCAATATCACTAACCATTACCATGGACTTGATATTTTTTAAAATCGTATCAGATAGTATCTTATTATCTTCTTTTTTTTTCCAATAAGTTATGTCAATCCCAACAGAAATTAATGTGTTTTCATCTCTTATAGAATCTCTCCATTCAACCCATAGAGAACTACCATCTTTACAGTGTAATTCTCTTTTATAAGGTGTTGTGCTAATTGAATTCCTTTTAGCTAGTAAATCTTTATCTTTATTTTTAAATAATTTACCTTCTTCTTTAGATGAAAAAGTTACATTCCACCACTTATTCCCTAATAATTCTTGGGCATTGTAACCAATAATTTTTTGAGTAGAAGGAGAAACATACGTTATTTCACCTTTTTTATTACTTGCTATTACTAATAAATTCATTTCATTTAATAGTAATTCCGTAAATTTTAAATTTTCTATGCCTTTATTTTTTTCCACTATTGCGCTTTTTTAAAAATAATTCTATTCTTAATTTTGTATGCAATTTAATTTCACAAAGATTATGTTGTTTTTAAATTTTCCTAACAAATAACACCCACAAAATTTTAAATGAAATATCATGAACAAGATAGTTTTATTAATTATCCTGTGGGGAAAGGACAACTTTTGTTTACAATTAAATTCAATTCTTGTAAATATAATTAATTTATTAAAGAGTTTGTATCTTTATTAATTCTTATTATATAATTTATTTTAATATAAGTCAGAATTTAACATAAGCCGCTAAATAGAGGCTTTTGTCATCATTAAATAACACGGAGGTTAAATTATACGTTTTAATAGTAAATTACTTTTTTTATTTTCTAAATTATTAAATTTTCAAATATTATTTTCAACTTTTTTATCGTTTATTACTTCTTTTATATCTATAATTTTATTGTTGTCATAAGTAATTTTAGTTATTTTATTATCTTTAAAATAGGTCCAAACACCTACTTTTACTCCATAATTATAGGTAGCAACACATTTTCTACTTCCATCAATATTATAGCTTTCCCAAGATGCATGCAATTCCCCATTTTCAGTATAAAATCCATGTTGCATAATTGTACCATTTTCATAATATAAAGTTACTTCTTTTAAATCCCCTTTTATTTCAGTTTTTGCAATTTGTTGTTTTGACTGTATATGAAATAAGTGCAAAAAAGTACAATTAGAGTGAAGAGTATTTTTTTCATAATTTTAGAGTTAAAAGGTGCAATTATAAACCCAAATTTACAAAATAACGTTTTGAGAACTAATGATTTTAATCAGTACTAAAAATTAATAGTTTTAAATTAAGTTATTTACCATTTTGTAAACTAAATCAGTTTCAAAACCTTTTGAAATAAGAAAAGTTAAAAGTTTGTTTTTTTTCTTGAAAGAGTTTGATTCTTTAATTAAAGCTAATTTTTTTTCAGCTAATTTTTGAAGTGTTTTTAAATAAACTTCATCATCAATTTCTTTTAAAGCTGTTTTAATATTATAGGAAGAAATATTTTTGAATTTAAGTTCATTTACAATTTTAATTCTTCCCCAGTTTTTTATTGAGAACTTTCCTCTCGCAAATGCTTTTGCAAAGCGTTCTTCATTTAAAAAATTATGTTGTAATAAGTGTAAAATTATTTTTTCCTTAGCTTCAGGAATCATATTTATATCATATAATTTTTGTTCAACTTCTTTATGACACCGTTCTTGGTATGCACAAAAATGTTCTAAAGCTTTAGTAGCTTCATCTACAGTATATGATTTTTGGTTTTTCATATTTTTAAAGATATTTAAAACGGGTGTTTTTATTTTTAAAACACCCATTTTAAACTTTATAAAGGATATTTTACATCCGTAGCTTTTTTCATTCTAACATGAAATTTCAAAGATAAAAAGTACAATGTTGGAACGATAATTAGCGTTAAAAAAGTGGCTATAAACAGCCCGTAAATTACGGTCCAAGCTAAAGGCCCCCAAAACACAACGTTGTCACCTCCAAAATATATATGAGGGTTAAATTCACTAAAAAGCGTAAAGAAATTAATGTTAAATCCTATGGCTAAAGGAATTAAACCTAAAATGGTTGTGATTGCAGTTAAAAGTACAGGACGTAATCTTGCTTTTCCTGCTTTAACAATACTTTCAAAAGTTTCTTCAATACTTAAAAAAGCATTTTCGTCTAATTTATTTTCGTATTTTTTTCTGTCAATTAGCAGTTGAGCATAATCAAGCAATACTACGCCATTATTAACAACAATACCTGCTAATGATATAATACCCATCATAGTCATCATAATTACAAAAGGTTTTCCTGTAATTACTAATCCGCCAAAAACACCAATAAAACTTAAAAATACAGCCATCATAATAATTGCAGGTTTTGAAACTGAATTAAATTGGAATATAAGGATAAAGAAAATTAAAGCAAGTCCTGTAAAAAATGCACCCATTAAAAATGACATTTGTTTATTTTGTTCTTCAATTTGACCTGTATAATTAACATGTATATCACTAGGCATATTTTTGAAATTTTTCATTTCATTTTGAATTTGACTAACAATGGCACCAGCATCTGTATAGCCTGGAGACAAGGCAGAGTATAAAGTTACCACACGTTTTAGGTCTCTATGTTTAATAGCACTAAAACCAGAACTGTTTCTTTCACTTGCTACTGAAGAAACAGGGACTTCTTTTATTTGCCCATTTGAAGGGTCTCTAAATGTTATATTCTGATTAAATAAAGCACTGGTGTTATATCTATTTTCTTTATTGAAACGAATATAAATATCGTAATCATCGCCATCATATTTGTAAATTCCTGCTTTTGCTCCAAAAATTGAATTTCTTAATTGTTGACCAACCTGGCCACTACTAATACCTAATTCTCCAGCTTTTTTTCTATCAACTGTAACCAGCATTGAAGGTTTGTCTTTGTTAACGTCAATTTTTAATTCGTCAATTCCAGCAATATTTTTTGTGTTAAGAAAATCACGCATTCTTTCTGTAGTAGCAATAAGTTGTGCATAATCTTTTCCTTCAATTTCCATATTTACAGGTGCACCTGCTGGCGGTCCATTTTGGTCTTTTTCAACCGAAATTAAAACTCCGGGGTAAATTCCTACTAACGCCTTTTGAACTTTTTGTCGTAGTATTTCACTATCTTCTCCACGTCTGTATTTATATTCGCGCATAGAAGCAGTAATTTTACCTTTGTGGGGCATTTCAGCTGCAGAACCACCATCAGTTTGTGGATTCCCAGCACCTTCCCCGACTTGAGAAACTTCACTTTCAACTAAAAAATTATAACCATTATCTACATAGGTACTGTCATTTAAAACTTCAAGAACTTTGTGTTCTATTTTTTTAGTAATTAAATTGGTTTTTTCAATATCGGTACCTTGAGGGTATTCAATATAAACAATAATTTGGTTGGGTTTATTATCAGGAAAAAACTCAACTTTAGTACGTTGGGTACTTAAAGAAATTCCAAAAGCTATAAATGAGGCAATTAACAGTAAAAAAGTAACACCAGTATAAATATAAGGTCTCCATCCGCTTAGGGCTCTTCTTAATTGTTTTTCGTACCAATTTTCTAATTTGGTTAAAATTTTAGTTTGAAAATGATTGGCCATTTTTCGTAAAAAAAGTCGATAAACCCAAAGTAAAATTGCAGTAGTAATCATAAGAGTTCCTAAACCTCTATATGCTCCACCTAATATTAAAATGATAATTCCAAAAATGACAATTGTGCTTGTTATTCCAATAATATTTTTTAAAGGCATATCCTTGTCTTCTGTGGTCATAAATCTGGAAACCAGCACGGAGTTGAAAAAGATAGCTACAAATAATGAAGAGCCTAAAACAACGGATAATGTGATGGGTAAAATAATCATAAATTGCCCCATGACACCTGGCCATAAGCCAAGCGGAATAAAAGCCGCAATTGTAGTTGCTGTTGAGATGATAATAGGAAAAGCAATTTCTCCAATTCCCTTTTTTGCCGCCTCAATTCTAGACATTCCTTCTTCATCCATTAAACGATAAACGTTTTCTACAACTACAATACCGTTATCCACTAACATTCCAAGTCCCATAATTAGGCCGAACAAGATCATAGTATTTAAAGTATATCCTAATAAGTTTAAAATCATTAAAGACATAAACATAGACATTGGAATTGCAAATCCAACAAAGACCGCATTTTTAAATCCTAAAAAGAACATTAAAACGGTTACCACTAAAATAACACCAAATATGATATTGTTAACTAAATCATCTACTTGTCCTATAGTAACTGAAGATTGGTCATTTGCAGTAGTTACTTTTAAGTCTGTTGGAAAAACATTGGAAATGGCATCCTTAACAATAAGGTTTATTTTATCCACAGCTTCCACCATATTTTTACCAGCTCTTTTTTTGACATCGAGCATTACAACTCGATTTCCAAATTCTCGAGCGTAGGAGGTGATTTCTTTTTCTTTAAAAGCAATGGTAGCAATATCTTTTAAATAAATAGGGTTTCCATTTTCAGATTTTACCACAAAACTTTCTAATTGCTTTGGATCTTTAATTTCGCCTATAATCCGGATGGTTCTTCTTTGTCCACTGGTTATAAAATTACCTGCAGACATGGTAACATTTCCATTGTTAATAGCGCCAATAACATCATTAAAACTAACCTTGGCTGCCATCATTTTATAAATATCAACAGCTACTTCAACTTCTTTATCTTGCGCACCACGAATATCCACTTGTTTAATTTCTGGTAAATCTTCTATTTCGTCCTGTAAATATTCGCCAAAACTTTTTAGCTTATCTACTGGGTAATTTCCAGATATATTAATATTTAAAATAGGAACTTGTTCAGACATACTTAATTCAAAAACATTAGGTTCAATTTTAGCCCCATTAAATGTTGGCCAATCTTCGCCAGAAGTTTCGGTATCTATTTCGTCTTTAACCTTTTGCTTTGCTTTATCAATAGAAATATTTTCATCAAATTCAACAATTAACATGGAATAATCTTGTTGAGAAGTTGAGGTAGTTTTTATAACATTGCTTACATTTTTAAGTTTGTCTTCTAAAGGATCTGTAATTAATTTTTCAATGTCTTCAGCAGTATTCCCAGGAAAAATTGAACTTACGTAAATTTTAGTGTCATGAATTTCAGGAAAATTTTCTCGGGGCATATTCATGTATGCTTTTGCCCCTAAAACTAAAATTAAAAATATTACTACATAAATAGTAGTTTTATTGCTTATTGCCCAAGATGATAAACCAAATTCTTTATCTACTTGCTTATGTTGTTTAGTCATTTTTAAAGTATTATTGGTTTATTATTTTTACCGTTTGCCCTTCTCGTATGCTTCTAGCACCTTCTTTAATTATTTCAAAACCTTCTTTTAATCCTTGGGTAACTTCAATAACATCTCCTTGTGTTTTACCAGTTTCAATAATAATTCTCTCAGCAACACCTTCATTATTTTTAGTTTTATTGGTAACAACATATATATATTGTTGTCCTTTAGAATTTTCTGAGATAATACTTTGTGGAATTAAAAAAGCATTGTTATTAGAGTAATCGTTTATTTTAAGCTTTGCAGTTAAATTTGGTTTGATATTTTTTTCTGAATTTGGTATGCCAATTTCAATCTTAAAAGTTCTATTTGCAGGGTTAATGTAATTACTTGCTTGTCTAATTTTTGAAAGTAGCGTTTTCCCTAATATTGGAAATATAATTTCAACTTTTTTATTTTTTGTAACAGTTGTTATGTATTTTTCAGGAACTTCAGTTTCAATATACATATTATCTAAATTTACAATTCTTAGCAATTGTGATTGACCAGGAGCAACAACACTTCCTTGTTCCGTAATAACATCGTCAATAATTCCTGAAAATGGTGCTGTTACCATAGTTCTTTCAAGTTGTTGTTTTAATTGATCAACAGATTTTTGTAGTGCTTTATAATTAGTTTGAGCTTGTAAAAATTGAATTTCACTGCCAATTTTTTGATTCCAAAGACGTTCTTGACGCTCAAAAGTAGTTTTCGCTAAATCTGTTTGAAGTTGTATTTGAACAAGTTGCTGACTTAAACCTCCATCATCAATTTTAGCTAAAATTTGTCCTTTTGTAACTTTCTGACCTTCTTTTACATATACATAAGTTAGTATTCCAGAGTATTCAGGATATATAACAATCATATTTTTTGTGGTTACATTTCCTTGTAATTCTAAATAATGGTTATAAACTTCTTTTTTTACTAAAATAGAAGTTATTAAAGGGATTTTTTTTGATGTGTCCAGTAATTGAATTTTTGCATCTAACTTTTTTATATCATTTTCAAATGCATCTTGTTTAGCAACAATTTCAGAACGTTTTTGTCTTACTAAGTCAAGATTATTTGTTTCAATAGTTTGATCTACAGTTTTTTTACTATCATTTCCTCCGCAAGAAACTATTAATGAAGTGCTTAAAAGTATAAAGTATATTGATTTCATTTTTACCATTTTTACCATTTTTAGTTGTTTATTGGTGTATTTAATGCAATATTTAAAGCCGCTTTGTTTGAAATAACGTTTAACATAGCTTGTAAATAATTTTGTTGAATTGTGTATAATTGAGTTTGTGCGTTTGATAAATCGAAGCTTGTTGAAATTCCTTCAAAAAACTTAATTTCTTGTTTGTGTTCTATCCGTTCGGCTAAAATTAAATTTTGTTTTGAAGTAACTAATTGTTCTAAGCTATAATTATAATTTGTTTTTGCAGCTTCCACTTGCAATTGAATTTTTTGGGATGTTTCAAACAGGTTTGTTGTAGCTTTTTCTAATTCAATTTTAGCTTGTTGTGTTCTTGAACTTCTTGCCAAGCTACTAAAAATAGGAATTTCTAAACTAACTCCTAATAAAGAAGAATCAAACCATTTTTGTTGTTTTTTTAAGAAATTAAATTTTTCTCCAAAGCCAGAATATCCAAAGTTTACAAAGCTACTTAATGTAGGTAATGCTTTACTTTGTTCTAGTTTAACTAATAAATCATTAGCTTTTTCGGTGTTTTTTGCAATTTTATAATCTATATGATCTTCTAGATTTAAATTATTGGAAAGTAAATTTAAATTACTATTTTCTTCTGTTAATTTATCTAATGAATCTACTAAAATCACATGAGAATTTAAGTCAATACCTAATGTAATGTTTAACATTTTGTATGCTATATTTTTTAGTTTTTTAGTTTTTGATAGTTGACTATTAATAGTTGCAAGGGTAATTTTTAATTGCTCAACATTTTCTTCTTCTGTTAAACCATTTAAATAAATTTGAGTTATTTCATTTAAATTTTTTTCTAATGTTGCACTATTTTTCTCTAATATTAGAATGCTTTCTTCGCTTAATAGTACATTTCCATAAGCATTTATAACAGCTTCTCGAACACCTAAATCCGTTTTTTCTTTTGCGTTTTCTGAAATCTGTAAATATACTTTGGCAGATTGTAAGCCAATTAAATAAGAACCATCAAAAATTAATTGTTTTAAGGTAACCGTAGCATTCATGTTTTGTTTGGTGCCAAAAGTTATTGCTGTAAATTCACCTGCATTTCCACCAAAAAATTCTGCTGGAATAAGAGAAACTTGTTGCTTTAACCAATTTTGATAGTCGATTTTTGCACTTATTTGTGGTAAGCCCATGGTTGTAGTTTCCCACTTTTTCTTTTTTGCAGCCTCAATGTCTCTTGAGGCATTTATAGAAGAATAACTATTTTTTAAAGCAAAGTCTATAGCTTGTTTGAGTGATAATGAAATACTTTCTTGTGCATTCACATTAAAACTAATTAGTATAGCTATAACTAGTAATATTTTTTTCATTTTTAAAATTTATTTTTTTCTAATTGTTTTTCTAAAATATTTATTCCTTTTGGTGTTGAAATAGCTCTGGTGTGATATTCCAAAGCGTCTATTTCTAATTGGTTAATTGTTCTATCTTCATAAGTGAATAATTTTGGATCGTGTACACTAAATACCAATGCAAAATAAAAACGAGTGGTTAGATTGGTATTTAAATTTTTGCGATATAAACCTTCTTTAATACCTTTTTCAATATTTTGGGAAATGCATTCCTTAAACATTGAAAATTCATTATTCATAACTTTTTTAAAAGTTTTTGGATAATATTTTTGAAGCTGAAACATAGGAGATTCACCTGAATTTTGAAGCAAATCTTTAAACATTTTTTTTATTTCAAAATTCTCTTCAATAGCATTAAACCCTTTATTGCAAACATTTCCAACTTCAGTGTGAATGGTGTCATGAAAAAAACTCAACGATTCATCCACTAATTGTTCTTTGTTTTTAAAGTATTTGTAAATAGTTTTTTTTGAAATTGCCATTTTATTAGCAATATCATCCATAGTAGTACTTTTAAAACCAAATTTTAAAAATATTTCTCCAGATTTTTTTAAGATTTCACATTTCATGAAATTGAGTGTTTTTAATTTTTAAAGTGTAAATATACTAAAGGAAACTTAAAACACAAAATAAGTTTCCAAAGTTTTAACGTTTTAATAACATTTAAAATGAATTTTGGTTTAATTAAAAGTTCGAAAACTGTATTTTTACAGTCAAATTTTGAAAAATGGATATTATTACAGTTTATAAGAAAGACTTTATTTCTTATTTAAATAAAAAAGTTGAGGTTACTGAACCTGTAAATTTATATGAACCTATACATTACATTTTACAATTAGGAGGTAAACGATTGCGACCAATTTTAACTTTAATTACTTGTGAAATTTTTAATGGTGATGTTTATAAAGCCTATGATGCAGCTTTAGCAATTGAAATTTTTCATAATTTCACGTTAATCCATGATGACATTATGGATAGTGCTCCAATAAGGAGAGGGAAAGAAACGGTTCATAAAAAGTGGAATTTAAACACAGGAATTTTATCGGGTGACGCTATGATGATTATGGCTTACCAATGTTTTGAAAGTTACGATTCTGAAACTTTTAAAAAACTGTTGAAGCTTTTTAGTAAAACATCGTTAGAAGTTTGCGAAGGGCAACAGTTAGATATGGATTTTGAAACCAGAAACGATGTTACCATTCCAGAATATTTAAAAATGATTACTTATAAAACGTCAGTTTTATTGGCTGCAGCAATGAAAATGGGTGTAATAATTGCAAAAGCAAAAGATGAAGAAGCTGATGCAATGTATAATTTTGGATTAAATCTTGGAATTGCTTTTCAATTGCAAGATGATTACTTAGATACATTTGGTGATTCAAAAGTATTTGGAAAAAAAATTGGTGGTGATATTACTGAAAATAAAAAAACATTTTTGTATTTAAAAGCTTTGGAAGTTTCTACAATTGAAGATAAAGAACAATTACTTAACTTGTACCATTCAAATAAAAATAACGATTGTAAAGTAGAAGAAGTTACCCATTTATTTAAAAAGAATAACGTACCAGAAATTACTATTAATGAAATTGAATTCTATACAAATAAAGCTTTTGAAATTTTAGAAAAACAATCAATTTCAGAAGAAAAGAAATTAATTTTAAGAAATTTTGGACTGAGTTTAATGAAACGAACTATTTAATGTTACCAATAGAAAACACATTAGAATTATTGCAAAAAGTTGAATCAGAAAAATTATTTAGACATTTGATTTTGCAGTTAAATAAAGATTTTCAATTGTCAAATTTGAGTGAAACTTTTGAAGTATCTTATACTCCAATTCAATTAAAAGATGTGCTGAGCAAGGTAATATTACACATACTTACAGGTAATTATGATGATTATTTAAACTTAATGTATAGAATAGATGTTCCTGAAAAAGAATTAGTAACTATAAAAAGTAATCATTTAGAAACTACAGTTGAGCAAATAACTTTTCTAATTTTAAAAAGAGAATACCAAAAAGTTTGGTTTAAAAATAGACTCTAAAAACCGGTGATAAGGCTGATGAGTAAATTACATTTGTTGTTTTATTAAACAGCACATCATATCGTAAACCCATAGAAATATTACCAATTACATATTCAGCTCCAAAGTATAAGGCTGATTGCCATAAATCAGAATTGTTTACAGATGCATACTTTTGGTCAATTTTTAATTGTTCAAACTCAGTAGAGAACTGAAGTGTTTTCATTGGTTTGTAAAAAGCCAATAAGCTACCTCCATAAATATTAGTAGTTGAATTAGTAATCGATTTATTTTTAAGATAAACATAAGTAATTCCTAACCCAGCACTAAACTCATCAGAAAAATCATATAAAGCACTTGGAGATATTGAGAATGTTGAGTAATTACTACCCACCCCAATATTTATTCCACCACCAAAACGCATATCATCAATAAAACGATGTTGCTCTAAATCGGAGTTTTGAGCAGTTAAATTAAGGTGAATAAATATAATTAAAGTCTGTAAAAATAAGATTTTGCGCATGTTAGATGTTTTAGCTAAGATAATTTATTTTTTAGAATTATTTTTGTGAAATAAATATTGTACATCATATAAAATAGTATTATTTTTGCAATCTAATTTTTAGGTCCCATAGCTCAGTTGGTTAGAGCACCTGACTCATAATCAGGTGGTCCTAGGTTCGAGCCCTAGTGGGACCACTAGACACAGTAAGCCTTACAGAGATGTAAGGCTTTTTTTGTTTTAATAGCGATAATAATTATGAATTACTTTCGTTAAATATTTTAAAGTTTTGAATAGTTAATTAGATGTTTTGTTTTTTTTAACAAGCCAATTATACTAAATAATATGCCGTTGGTTTATTTGTTGGTAAAATCTAGAGTGAAAGAAAATTTAAAATTTATATTTGCTAGAATCTAAATAGATTAATTATAGCAGGAAACTTGTGTAAGGTATTAAATAATTGATTGTAAAATATTGATTATTAAACCAATAAGATAAATTTAGAAGGTTCATTTTAAATTATGATAAAAGTTAATTTAAAAATAAATAGTATATTTGTAAAAGTTTGTTTTTTTAAAAAATAACATCTAACCTCAACCCCCTAATGAAAAGTAAATTTAATAAATATTTATTAAGTTTTTGCTTAGTGTTAATTTGCGCTACAGTATTTGCGCAAAAAGAAATTCCTGTACCAGGAACAAATGACACTCCTCCTCCAGGTTTACCAATAGATGGTGGTTTGTCCTATTTATTAATTGCTGGTATTGCGTATGGAGTTTATGAATTGAAAAGAAAGAAATAATTATTTCTCTAGCAATTTAGCTACATATTTTCCAATCACATCAAATTCTAAATTAATTACAGTTCCTTTTTTAAAAGTATGAAAATTAGTAAATTCATAAGTAAAAGGAATAATTGCTACTGAAAAACTATCCTGTTTAGAATTAACAACTGTTAAACTTGTGCCATTTATTGTAATAGAGCCTTTTTCAATAGTAATATTGTTTAAAGAACTGTCATATTCAAAACTATAAACCCAGCTACCATCTTCTTCTATAACTTCGGTGCAAACAGCTGTTTGATCTACATGACCTTGAACTATATGACCGTCTAATCTAGCACCAAGAACCATTGCTCGCTCTAAATTTATTAAATCACCAATTTTAAGATACCTGAAATTAGTTTTATCTAATGTTTCTTTAATTGCAGTAACTGTATATTCATTATCGTTAATATTAACAGTTGTTAAACAAACACCATTATGAGCTATACTTTGATCAATTTTTAATTCAGAGGTAAAGTTACTTTCAATAGTTATATGAAAATTTTCACCTTCTTGAATTATATTTTTTACAATACCTAAACTTTCTATTATACCAGTAAACATAATTTTATCAATTTAATTGATTACTTTTGACGATTCAAAATTAAGCATAATAAACCTGATTGATGGACAAATCTGAAAAAATAATAGTAGGAATTTCTATAGGAGATATTAACGGAATTGGAATTGAAGTTGCCTTAAAAACATTTTTAGATAAGCGAATGTTAGATTTTTGTACGCCTATATTATTTGGTTCAACTAAATTAATTACAGCTTATAAAAAAAACATGGATATTAATGTACTTTTTAATGGTATAAAACATGTTGATCAGGCAATACATGGAAAGGTAAATATCTTAAATTTATGGAATGATGAAATTGAAATTAACCTAGGAAACCCTACAGAGGCCTCCGGTGAATATGCGTTTAAATCTTTAGAAGCAGCTACAAATTCATTAAAAAAAGGAGAAATTGATGTGCTTGTAACTGCACCTATAAACAAAGATAATATTCAATCAGAAAATTTTAAATTTCCTGGGCATACAGAGTTTTTAGAATCAAAGTTAGAAGGAGAGAGTTTAATGATTTTAATGACAGATAAGTTAAGAATAGGATTAATAACTGGCCATATTCCGGTTTCTAAAATAGCTGAAACAATTACACCTGATTTAATTAAGAAAAAAGTTGCAATTTTACACAAAACTTTAGTGCAAGATTTTGCTGTTTCAAAACCAAAAATTGCAATTTTAGGATTAAATCCACATTGTGGTGATCACGGTGTAATAGGTAATGAGGATGATGAGATAATAAGACCAACAATTGCTGAAATACAAAATACAGGTCAGTTAGTTTATGGTCCATATGCAGCAGATAGCTTCTTTGGATCTGAAAACTATAAAAATTTTGATGCCATTTTAGCAATGTATCACGATCAAGGTTTAGCGCCTTTTAAAACATTATCTTTTGGAGGAGGAGTGAATTTTACTGCTGGTTTAGATAAAGTTAGAACCTCACCAGATCATGGAACGGCTTATGAATTAGCGGGAAAAGATTTAGCAAATATAAACTCATTTAAAGAAGCTGTTTTTGCTGGAATTCAAATATTTAAGACCAGAAAAGAGTATAAAAGTTTGACAGAAAACATATTAAAGAGGTCAAGACAAAAAGAAAAGCGATAAATATTTATAATTTATTTATAATTTTATATCTTTGCACGCTCAAATTGAATTTTAACATGAAAGATTTAAAAGAATTTGATATTTCTTTTATAGGTTTAAAAAATGGAATAAATCAATTTGAATATAGAATTGAGAATGAGTTCTTTGATTTTTTTGAATACGATGAATTTTACAATTCAAATATAAAAGTAGCTTTATCTTTTTTAAAGAAATCTACAATATTTGAATTAAATTTTGTTTTTTTAGGCTGGGTTGAAGTAACTTGTGATGTTACAAACGAATTATTTAAGTTCCCTATAGATACAAATGTAGATTTAATTGTGAAATTTGGGCAAGAATTTAATGATGAAAATGAGGAATTATTAATTATACCTTATGCAGATTATAAAATTAATGTAGCACAATACATATATGAAGCAGTTGTTTTGGCGTTACCATTAAAAAGAATTCATCCAGGTGTAAATGATGGAACTTTACATTCAGAAGTATTAGATAAGTTAAGAGAATTAGAAATTAAAGAAACAGAAATAGAGAAAGACAAGGAAATTGATCCTAGGTGGAATAAATTAAAGAATATACTAATAGATAAAAATACAAGTAATGGCGCATCCTAAAAGAAAAATATCAAAAACAAGAAGAGACAAAAGAAGAACTCACTATAAAGCAGTAGCTCCTCAAGTTGCTATTGACGCAACAACTGGTGAGGCACATTTATACCATAGAGCTCATTGGCATGAAGGAAAACTATATTACAGAGGTCAAATTGTAATAGATTCTGTTGAAATTCAAGCTTAATTAATATAAGCTAAAACATACTAAAAACTCTCATTTTTGAGGGTTTTTTTTGTTTTTTTCAATAAAATGGATCAAAAATGATAAAAATCAGTAAATAATCAAATTATAATTTACTATTTTTACCCACTATTTTTTTATGAAAGTAAAACAAATTATGACAAAAATTACTGCAGCAATTACAGCCGTTGGAAAATATGTTCCAGAAGACGTTTTAACAAATGTAATGTTAGAAAAATTAGTAGAAACTAATGATGAATGGATAACTTCAAGAACAGGGATTAAAGAGCGAAGAATTTTAAAAGGCGAAGGGAAAGGAACTTCATTTATGGCTATTAAAGCTGCTCAACAGTTAATAGACAAGAAAAAATTAGATCCAAAAGAAATTGATCTTGTAATTGTAGCTACTGCCACACCAGATATGCAAGCCGCATCAACAGCAGTTTATACGGCAACTCAAATTGGAGCTACCAATGCTTTTGGTTTTGATTTAGAAGCAGCTTGTTCAAGTTTTTTATATGGAATGTCGGTAGCCTCAAGTTATATTGAATCGGGAAAATATAAAAAAGTATTGCTTATTGGAGCTGATAAATGCTCTTCTATGATTGATTATACAGATAGAGCTACTTGTATTATATTTGGAGATGGCGCAGGAGCTGCTTTATTTGAACCAAATGAAGAAGGTTTAGGATTACAAGATGAAATTTTAAGAAGCGATGGTGCTGGAAGAGAATTTTTGAAAGTTAAAACAGGTGGATCAATGTATCCTACTACAAAAGAAGCCCTTGATAATAAAGAAAATTTTGTTAGACAAGATGGTAAAACTGTTTTTAAAAATGCAGTTTTTAATATGGCAGATGTCACTGTTAAAATATTAGAAAGAAATAAGTTAACAAATGAAGATGTTACTTGGCTTGCGGCTCACCAAGCAAATAAAAGAATAATTGAGGCTACAGCAAATAGAATTGATTTAGATAGTTCAAAAGTAATGATGAATATTCAAAAATATGGTAATACTACATCTGCAACTTTACCATTACTTTTAGCAGACTACGAAAAACAACTTAAAAAAGGAGATACTATAATTTTTGCAGCATTTGGAGGTGGTTTCACATGGGGATCAATTTACTTAAAATGGGCATATAACTCATAATTATTATAAAACTAAAACCAAACTAATATGGATATAAAAGATATTCAAAACCTGATTAAATTTGTAGCCAAATCTGGGGCAAGTGAAGTAAAGTTAGAAATGGAAGATATTAAAATCACCATTAAAACGGGTTCAGAAAAAGTTGAGACTACTATATTGCAACAAGCTCCTATGACAATTCCTCAAATGCCAGTTGCAGGATCAGTTATGCCAACTCAAATGTCTAGTGCAGATTCTGTTTTAAAAGAAGAAACTTCAAAATACATTGAAATAACTTCTCCAATAATTGGAACTTTTTATAGAAAGCCATCACCTGATAAACCTGTTTTTGTAGAAGTTGGAGATTCTGTAAATTCAGAAACTATAGTTTGTATGGTTGAAGCTATGAAATTATTTAATGAGATTGAAGCTGAAGTTTCAGGAAAAATTGTAAAAGTTTTGATTGAAGATGGAACTCCAGTTGAGTTCGGTCAACCATTATTTTTAGTAGACCCTTCTTAGTTTAAATCTTATTTTTAATTTCAATTTGAAATTATTTTTTTGTTAATAATTTGAAAGCATTATGTTTAAAAAAATATTAATTGCCAATAGAGGTGAAATAGCTTTACGGGTTATAAGAACCTGTCGAGAAATTGGAATAAAAACGGTAGCTGTATATTCTACAGCAGATGCAGAGAGTTTACACGTACGTTTTGCAGACGAAGCCGTTTGTATAGGACCACCAGCAAGTAGTGAATCCTATTTAAAAATGTCAGCTATTTTAGCTGCAGCAGAAATCACAAATGCTGATGCAATTCACCCAGGATATGGTTTTTTATCTGAAAATGCTAAGTTTTCAAAATTATGTGAAGAACATAACATTAAATTTATAGGTGCTTCTGCGGATATGATTAGTAGAATGGGAGATAAAGCTTCCGCTCGTGCTACAATGAAAGCAGCTGGGGTACCAACAATACCAGGTTCTGAAGGATTATTAGATACATTTGAAGAAGCTGAGAAATTAGCAAATGAAATGGGATATCCAGTAATGTTAAAAGCAACTGCAGGTGGTGGAGGAAAAGGAATGCGTGCAGTTTGGAAAAAAGAAAATTTAAAAAATGCTTGGGATTCTGCTAGGCAAGAAGCATTTGCTTGTTTTGGAAATGATGGTATGTATATGGAAAAGCTTATTGAGGAACCTCGCCATATTGAAATTCAAATTATTGGAGATTCATTTGGGAAAGCTTGTCATTTATCAGAAAGAGATTGTTCTATTCAACGTCGTCATCAAAAGCTGACTGAAGAATCGCCTTCGCCGTTTATGACAGCCCAATTGAGAAAAAAAATGGGTGATGCTGCTGTTCTAGCCGCAGAATATATTAAATATGAAGGTGCTGGTACTGTTGAGTTTTTAGTTGACAAACATAGAAATTTCTATTTTATGGAAATGAATACGCGTATTCAAGTTGAACATCCTATTACTGAGCAAGTAATTGACTATGATTTAATTTATGAGCAAATAAAAGTTGCAGCTGGTATTCCAATTTCAGGAAAAAATTATACACCTAAATTGCACTCAATAGAATGTAGAATTAATGCTGAAGATCCTTACAAAGATTTTAGACCTTCACCAGGTAAAATAACAACATTACACACACCAGGAGGTCATGGAGTTAGAGTTGATACCCATGTGTATGCTGGCTATACAATTCCTTCAAACTACGATTCAATGATAGCCAAATTAATTACGACTGCTCAAACACGTGAAGAAGCAATTAATAAAATGAAAAGAGCCTTAGATGAATTTATAATTGAAGGTGTAAAAACAACCATTCCTTTTCATAGACAATTAATGGATCACCCAGATTATATAGCTGGGAATTACACCACAAAATTTATGGAAGATTTTGTACTTTTACCTGAAGTTGAATAAAGTTTAGAATTAAAATAAAAAATAAAGGATATGAGTTTTCATATCCTTTATTTTTTTAAATTTACTTTCAATTATATATCTTATGAAGGAAAAAGAGTTACACATTGATGGTATTGATAAAATTATTTTAAAAAATTTAATGAAAGATGCCAGAACACCAATATTGAGTATAGCTCGTAAATTGGCATATCTGGAGCAGCCATACATCAAAGATTGCGTAAACTAGAGGCTTCGGGTTTAATTGTAGGCTCAAAATTTATAATTAACCCAAAAGTATTAGGATATAAAACATTGGCGTTTGTTGGCGTTTTTTTAGATGCGGCAAGCAAATATTCAGCAGCAGTTAAAAGGCTGAAAGAAATTCCTGAAGTAATTGAAAGTCATTATACAACAGGTAATTACGCCATCTTTATGAAGATTTTATGTAAAGATAATGAGCATTTAATGAAACTCCTTAATCAAGAAATTCAATCTATTAAAGGTGTTGCCAGAACTGAAACATTTATTTCTTTAGACCAACAAATTGATCGGCAAATTCAATTATAAAAAGGAAGTTTGAAACTGTTTTTTTATAATTATTCTTAATTTCTTGACCCTAATATTCTTAATCCCCAATATAATAACATAGCTAATGAACCTAAGGCGGCAACCAAATACGTTCTAGCAGCCCATTTTAAAGCATCTTTTGCCCCATCTTGTTCTTCATTAGTAAGCATATTATTAGTTTTTAACCATGCCAATGCTCGGTTACTAGCATCATATTCCACAGGGAGCGTAATAAAACTAAATAAAGTAGCCAAAGCCATCATTCCAAGACCAATCACCGCAATTATAAAACCTATTCCAGCATTTCCAGATACCGCACCAAGTATTAAACCACCAATAACCAGCCACTGTGAAAATTTAGAAGAAACTCCAACAGCAGGAACTAATTGTGAACGTAAGGTAAGCCATCGATAAGCTTTTGCATGTTGAACAGCATGACCACACTCATGAGCTGCTACAGCAGCTGAAGAAGCATTCCTTTCATGATAAACAGACTCACTTAAATTTACAGTTTTATTTATTGGATTGTAATGATCTGTTAATTTTCCTGGAGTAGAAATAATTTCAACATCAAAAATGCCATTATCATGTAACATTTTCTTAGCAATTTCTTTACCACTCAATCCATTTCGTAATTGAATTTTTGAATAATGATTAAATTTGCTTTTTAATCGTTGACTTACTAGCCAGCTAACTAATGAGATACCACCTATTATTATATAAAAACCTATCATAAATTTCTTTTTTAATTATTGTATTTTAATTTGATAAATTTACATCATAAATTATTCCAAAATATGTTAGCAGACAAAATGACAAAAATACCAAGTATACTTTTAATTTATACTGGCGGAACCATAGGTATGGTTAAAGATTACAAAACAGGAGCATTGCGCACCTTCAATTTTGATAAATTATTAAAACATATTCCTGAAATTAACCATTTAAAATGTACCATTAGCAGTATTTCACTTGAAGAACCTATAGATTCATCAAATATGAATACAACAAATTGGATTTTTATTTCTGAAATTATTGAAGATAATTATGAAAAATATGATGGCTTTGTGATTTTACATGGGTCTGATACCATGTCGTACACAGCATCAGCGATAAGTTTTATGTTTGAAAATTTATCAAAACCTATAATTTTCACAGGATCACAATTGCCAATAGGTGATTTAAGAACAGATGCAAAGGAAAATTTAATTACTTCTATAGAGATTGCTTCAGCACGAGAAAATGGAAATCCAATAATTTCTGAAGTGTGTTTGTATTTTGAATATAAGTTATATCGTGCAAATAGAACAACAAAGATAAATGCTGAACATTTTCAAGCATTTACGTCTCCAAATTATCCACCATTAGGAGAAAGTGGTGTTCATTTAAAATTTAATAAACAATTAATTTATAAGCCAACAATTATTAAACCTTTAAAAGTTAGAAAGCAATTAGACAATAATGTGGCCATATTAAAAATATTTCCTGGAATAACCAAAACCGTAGTTGAGAGTATTTTAAGTAGTAAAGGATTAAAAGGAGTAATTTTAGAAACTTTTGGGTCTGGAAACGCACCAACAGATAAATGGTTTGTAAATTTATTAGAAGAAACAATAAATAAAGGAGTGCAGATTGTAAATGTTACTCAATGCTTAAGTGGCAGTGTAATTATGGGGCATTACGAAACGAGTATTGAACTTGAAAAGATAGGGGTAATTAGTGGAAATGATATTACAACAGAGTCAGCATTAGCTAAACTAATGTATCTATTAGGCGAGAATATTCCCAAAAATAAGTTTAAATATCTTTTAGAAACACAATTAAGAGGTGAGATAAGTCTTATTGAGTAATTTTTATTGAACTAAATAAGAGTATTTAATTTTATTTTCAACAAAATAAGGTATTACGGATTGATTATTGTTGATAATAAAAAAAAACGAAGTTTTCAAAAAAATAACTTAAAGTAGTTCTAAAACTTTCAAAATTCAACATTTTTTTGTTACTTGCCATTCGCAAATGAAGTTAGAAGAGTTGAATAAGATATTTTAAAAAGACTTAGAGAACTTTATATTAACATATATATATTTGCTTTGTGAAAATTATTACATATTTAAACCGAAAAATTAATAAATTAACTATTAGACAATGAAAAGAGTATTTACTATCCTTGCAATTACAGGATTACTGTTATTTGGAGCAGCACCTAAAGCTATTGCACAAGATGCAGCAAAAACTGAACAAGTTGCAGATGCAACACAATCAAAAACATTTCACCAAGAATTAAAACAACGTTTTATTGAAGGTGGACCATTCTTTATGGGAATTGTATTAGTTGCCTTAATTTTAGGTTTAGCTATTGCAATTGAAAGAATTATTTATCTTAATATGGCAACAACGAATACTAAGAAATTAGTAAAAAATGTTGATGAAGCATTACAGTCAGGTGGAGTAGAAGCAGCAAAAGAACTTTGTAGAAATACAAAAGGACCAGTTGCCTCAATATTTTATCAAGGATTAGATAGAATGGATGAAGGTATTGACAATGTAGAGAAAGCTGTTGTTGGTTATGGTGGAGTTCAAATGGGATTATTAGAGAAAAATATTTCTTGGTTATCTTTATTTATTGCTTTAGCTCCAATGCTTGGTTTCATGGGAACTGTAATAGGTATGATTGGCGCGTTTGACTCAATTCAAGCAGCAGGTGATATTTCTCCTACAGTTGTAGCAGGAGGTATTAAGGTAGCATTATTAACAACAGTATTTGGTTTAGTTGTGGCTATTATTCTTCAAGTTTTTTATAATTACATCATCTCTAAAGTAGATAGTATTGTAAATAATATGGAAGATGCTTCAATTTCACTTATTGACCTTTTGGTTAGATACAAAAAATAATAATTATGAATCAGAAATTATCAAAAATATTAACGTTAGTCGCAGGGCTAATAGGGGTGATAGGTTTCTATTTCTTCATTAGAATTTTGATTGAAGGTGATGAAGCTTTAAAAATTGATGCAGACCTACAAAGCAGTATTTTATCTCCGTTTATTTCATTTTCAATATTTCTATTGATTGTAACAACTGCAATTGCTGTAGTTTTTTCAGCTTTAAATATGATAAAACACCCTCAAGTCCTAAAAAGAACATTAATGGGAGTTGGTGTATTAGTAGTATTTTTAGTTATAGCATATTCTTTAGCTGATGATAGTGCTGTTATGTCTATGGGTAAAATATTACCTGATGGAGAAGCGGGAAGTGTATCAAAATGGGTGAGTACAGGAATTAATTTTAGTGCCATATTAGGTGTTATTGGTTTTGGAGCATTCTTTTTTGACTTTGTTAAATCATTAGTAAAAAATTAACTGAAAATGGCAAGAAGAGAAAACTCAGAAATTAATGCTGGTTCAATGGCAGACATTGCGTTCTTGCTTCTCATATTTTTCTTGGTGACAACAACCATGGATGTTGACTCGGGTATTGCACGTAAATTACCAGAGAAAACACCACCAGACCAAAAAACGGATATAGTTGTTAAAGAAAAAAATGTATTGGATATTGTTGTAAATCGTAACAATCAACTTTTAGTTGAAAATGAATTTGTTAAGGTAACGGACATTAAAAGATTGGCAATGGATTTTATTGATAATGGAGGAGGAGTATCCGCCCCTAAAGGTGATATTCCAGGTGAACCTTGTGATTATTGTAACGGAGCAAAAGATCCGGCATCTTCAGATCATCCATCAAAAGCAATTATATCTTTACAAAGTGATAGAGGTACAACTTATGGTATGTATATTTCAATTCAAAATGAAATAGAAGGTGCTTATAATGAGTTAAGAAACAAATTAGCTTTAAAAAAATATAAAAGATCTTATAAAGACCTTTTAGGTGATTATAAAGATAATGGATCGGCTAAGATAAAAGCGAAAATTGATTTTTTGAAGGATAGTTATCCTCAAATTATCACTGAACCAGAACCAATTAAATAATATCAGAATATGAGTAAATTTAAAAAGAAGAAAAAAGGGTTGCCAGCTATTTCTACAGCATCCTTACCTGATATTGTATTTATGTTGTTGTTCTTTTTTATGGTATCTACTACAATGAGAGAAACTGATTTATTAATAAAAAAACCAGCTCTTCCAACGGCAAGTGAAGTAAAAAAACTAGAGCAAAAAAGTTTGGTAAGTACTATTTATATAGGTAAATCTAAAGATTCTAGAATTGCGGGAGATAAAATTCAGGTAAACGATAAAATTGTTGATGTAAAAGATATCCAAAGTTTTATATTTTCTGAAAGAGCTAGTAGAAGTGAAGATGAAGTTAAATATATGACAACTTCTATAAAAGCTGATAAAGAAGCTAATGTAGGTACAATTTTAGATATTAAAGAACAATTAAGAGATATAAATGCTTTAAAAATTAGTTTTTCTACAACAAAAGGAACTGATTTTAAAAAGAATTATTAGAACTGTAACTCTTTAATTTATTTAAGGCAATCAAATACTATTTGATTGCCTTTTTTGGTTTTATACAGTATATTTGTTTTATGAGTAAATATTGTTTCATCATTTGTTTTTTATTATTCTTTTTCAACCTTGAAGCGCAGGTTAATAAGGATAGTGTTGATTTGAAATATTTGGAAGATCAAATATATTTATCGTTAACATATAATATATTAATTGATAACCCATCTACTATAGCCCAAAAAGGATTTTCAGGCGGTGTTTCAATAGGTTTTATAAAGGATATACCATTTAATAAAAATCGCAATTTTGGTTTAGGAATTGGTTTAGGCTATGCTTACAATGCATATGTTCAAAACTTGAAAATTTCAAAGGAGAATCAAATAACTTTGTTCGAAACTGCTCAAGATTATACTACAAATAGATTTGGTATTAGCGCTTTAGAAATTCCAATTGAAATTAGATGGAGGAATTCAACACCTCAGAAATATAAATTTTGGAGAGTTTACGGAGGTGTAAAACTTGCATATGTGATTTCAGCTAAGACAATTTATAAGGATGCTGAAGAAAACTTAACGACTAAAAATGTATCAGAATTTAATAAAATTCAATATGGGTTGACACTAGCAACAGGCTTTAGTACCTGGAATTTATATATTTACTATGGTTTAAACCCTATTTTTAAGAGTGTTTATTTTAATAATAAAAAATTAGGTTTAAAAGATTTTAATATAGGTTTGAAATTCTATATAATGTAATAGATACTATAAACGATAAACTGAGAAAGGATACCAACGGTATAACCTAAAAACACTTCATTTACAGTGTGTGCTTTTAGTCGCAATCTTGAAGTTGCAATTAAACCACTCAGTATGAAGAATATAGATAATAAGACAATTAAATTTATTTTATAGTGATAACTAAAATAAATCAAAAACCCAATTATACCACCAATTGCAGACATATGTAAGCTTATTTTAACTTTAAAATATAAAAATGCATACGTAAAAATTAACAGCAAACCATATCCAAAATAAAATAATGATAAAATATCTACAACTTTAGATTTAAACAGCCAATTACCTAAAATATAACAAATAGAAATAAATAATAAAGTTGGAAATTTTCGTTCTTCAATAGTGACCATATGATAGCTGTCTATCATTTTAAACCGTTTAAGTAAAAATAATAGAAATAGGGGAAAAATATAGGTTCCAATTAATATTACTGTTATAATCCGGTGCTCTTGAGGTTTAAATATATATTCTGGAATTAGGAGAAAGTATAAAATTGTTCCAATAATTGGAAAATTTATAGGGTGAAAAAAATAGGATATAAATTTAAAAAATTTCATAGTTAATTTTTGTAAAGCCTTTTATTACATTTCTTTTCTTAATCGAGCTACTGGAATGTCAAGTTGTTCTCTATATTTTGCAATAGTCCTTCTTGCAATGGGATAACCTTTTTCTTTTAGAATAACAGCTAACTTGTCATCAGTTAAAGGTTTCTTTTTATTCTCTTCATTTATTACAGTTTCTAATATGTTTTTTATTTCTCTTGTTGATACATCTTCTCCTTGGTCATTTTTCATTGATTCAGAGAAGAACTCTTTAATTAACTTTGTTCCATAAGGTGTTGATACGTATTTACTATTTGCAACTCGTGAAACAGTAGAAACGTCCATATTAATTACATCAGCAATATCTTTTAATATCATTGGTTTTAATTTTCGTTCATCACCAGTTAAAAAATATTCTTTTTGATGTTGAATAATAGCATTCATATTTAAAAATAATGTTTGCTGACGCTGTTTTATAGCGTCAATAAACCATTTTGCAGCATCTAATTTTTGTTTGATAAACTGAACAGCTTCTTTTTGTGATTTTGATTTATCTGTTGAATCTTTATATCCTTTTAATAAATTATTATATTCATTTGAAATATGAAGTTCTGGGGCATTTCTAGAGTTTAAAGTAAGTTCTAACTCTCCTTCAACAATTCTAACAGTAAAATCTGGAACAATTTGTTCCGCTATTTTATTTCCTCCAACAAATGAACCACCAGGTTTTGGATTTAATTTTTCAATTTGTTGGAAACCATCTTTTAATTGATCTTCTGAAATATGAAATTTTAGTAGTAATTTATTGTAATGTTTTTTCACAAAATGGTCAAAAGATTGTTCTAATATGTTTATAGCTAAATTAATTGATGGTTTTTCTTCTTTTCTTTTCAATTGAATTAATAAACATTCTCTTAGATTACGTGCAGCTACTCCAGCGGGATCTAACTGTTGTACTAATTTAAGAAGTCGTTCTAATTCCTCTTCTGTGGTGAATATATTTTGTGTAAAAGCTAAATCATCTAAAATATCAATTAAATCTCGTCTAATATAACCGCTATCATCAATACTTCCAATTAAGAAATCGGTAATTATTTCCTCTTCCTCTGTGAGACGATACGTATTTATTTGAGTTTTTAAATATTGAGTAAATGAAGTTCCAGAAGCATAAGGTACATGTTTATCTTCATCATCAGCGGAGTAGTTATTTGCTTGTGTTTTGTAATTTGGAATTTCATCATCACTTAAATATTCATCAATATTTATATCTTCAGTATCAATGTTTTCATTCCCTGAATCATCATAATCATCGTCTGATTGTAAATTTTCAAACTCATCATCATTATCTTTACCACTTTCTAATGCGGGATTTTCTTCTAATTCTTGCTTTAAACGTTGTTCAAATTCTTGTGTAGGTAATTGAATCATCTTCATCAACTGTATTTGTTGAGGAGATAATTTTTGTAATAATTTAAAATTTAAACTTTGTTTTAGCATTGACTAGTTTGAAATGACTTTGGTTAAAAATACAAAAAACATAGTATATGAGATACTATGTTTTTTAAATTTATGAATTAAAATTCAGCATTTTGTGGTGTACGTGGATAAGGAATTACATCGCGTATATTTCCCATACCTGTTGTAAATTGAACTAAGCGTTCAAAACCAAGTCCAAAACCACTATGTACAGCCGTTCCAAATTTACGAGTATCTATATACCACCATAATTCTTTTTTATCAATATTTAACTCGGTAATTTTTTGCATTAAAACATCTAATCGCTCTTCACGTTGGCTTCCACCAACTATTTCACCAATTCCGGGAAATAAAACATCCATAGCCCTTACCGTTTTGCCATCATCATTTAAACGCATATAAAAAGCTTTAATATTGGCGGGGTAGTCAAATAATATAACAGGGCATTTAAAGTGTTTTTCAACTAAATAACGTTCGTGTTCACTTTGTAAATCTGCTCCCCATTCGTTAATTAAATATTGAAATTTTTTCTTTTTGTTAGGTTTGCAATTTCTTAAAATATCAATTGCTTCCGTATAACTAACTCGTTTAAAATTATTTTCTACAACAAAGTTTAGCTTTTCTAACAAAGTCATTTCATTACGTTCTATGGCTGGTTTGGCTTTATCTTCTTGCGTTAATCTATTATCTAAAAAATCCAAATCATCTTTATAGTTTTCTAAAACATAGGAAAGAACAGATTTAATAAAATCTTCTGCTAAATCCATATTGTCATCTAAATTATTGAATGCAACTTCCGGCTCAATCATCCAAAATTCTGATAAGTGACGTGTTGTATTCGAATTCTCGGCTCTAAAAGTTGGTCCAAAAGTGTATACTTTACCTAAAGCCATTGCATAGGTTTCTGCTTCTAGTTGACCTGATACTGTTAGACTTGTGGTTTTACCGAAGAAATCTTTAGAGTAATCAACAGTTCCGTTTTCTTTTTTTGGAAGTTTTTCAGCATCAAGCGTTGTAACATTAAACATTTCACCTGCGCCTTCAGCATCAGAACCTGTAATTATGGGTGCATGAAAGTTGTAAAATCCATTTTCAGTAAAATATTTATGAACGGCAAATGACAGTGCTGAGCGTAAACGCATCACTGCACTAAAAGTATTTGTTCTAATTCTTAAATGTGCATTTTCACGTAAAAATTCGAAACTATGTTTTTTTGGTTGTATTGGATATTCTTCAGGATTACAATCTCCTAATATTTCTATTTCTGAAACTTTTACCTCTACATTTTGTCCTTTTCCTTGACTTTCAATTAAGGTTCCTTTTACTGAAATGGCAGCACCTGTAGTAATATGTTTTAAAATATTTTCATCTGTATTTTCAAAATCTACAACGCATTGAATATTATGAATAGTTGAGCCATCATTTAAAGCTATAAAACGGTTTGCTCTAAATGTTCTTACCCAACCTTTTAAGGTTACTTCTTGTAAAAATTTACCTGAACTTAAGAGCTCAGCTACATTGGTTCTTGTCATAATCTAAATTTTAAGAGTTGCAAAGATACATGAACAATTGATAATTGACAATTGATAAGTTAAGATTGAAATTGTTTAAAAATTACGTTTACATATCTCCATTATTATCTTCAGAAGTCAAAATATCAAGTGTTGGTTCTTTAAATGTTTTTTTGTTAGCAATGTTTTTTTCTAATGAAAGTAATAATGAGGGTAATAGTAATAAATTAGAAACCATTGCAAATAATAAAGTAATGGAAACCAATCCTCCTAATGCAATTGTACCACCAAAACTAGAAACAGTAAATACTAAAAAACCAAAAAATAACACAATGGAAGTATAAAACATGCTCACCCCAGTTTCACGGAGTGCATTGTAAACGGACTGTTTTATTCTCCAATTATTAGCAATTAACTCTTGTCTATATTTTGCTAAAAAGTGAATGGTATCATCAACCGAAATTCCAAAAGCAATACTAAACACTAAAATAGTTGATGGTTTAATAGGAACTCCTAGATAGCCCATTAAACCAGCTGTGATTAATAATGGAAATATATTTGGTATTAAAGATATTAATATCATTCTAAATGATCGAAACAAAAATGCCATAAAAATAGCAATTAACAAAATAGCTAAAGAAAGAGAAATAATTAAATTATGAATTAAATAATTGGTTCCTTTTAAAAAAACTAATGCTTTACCTGTCATAGTAACTGTATAATTTTCTTTTGGAAATTCTTTAGCTATTTTTTGATGTAATCGGTCTTCAATAATTTGCATTTTATCGGTTCCAATGTCTTTCATAAACGTTGTTATGCGAGCATATCTTCCAGTGGAATCAACAAAATTATTCATTAAATCATTGTTAGATGTGGAGTTTTTTGTGTAAGATAAAATCCAATTTTTTTCTTGATTGGTTGGTAACTGATAGTATTTTGGATTTCCACCGTAAAATGCTTGTTTTGAATATTTAACTAGATTTAATATTGATATTGATTTTGAAAGTTGAGGTATTTCATCAATAGTTTCATCAAGCTCATTCATACGTTTAAGCGTAGAAAGATTCATAACTCCTTTTTCTTTTTTTGTATCAATTACAATTTCTAAAGGCATAATGCCACCAAATTCTTCTTCAAAAAATAGAATGTCTTTATAGAACTCTTCCCCTTTAGGCATATCTTCAATAATGCTTCCAGAAACTTTAATTTGATATACGCCAATCATACTTATAAATATCAATACAATTGTTGTTGCATAGACAACAATTCTATGATTTCTAACTATAGATTCCATCCATTTAACAATAGCTTCAATCCATTTTCTTTCCAAATGTTTTAGATGTTTTTCCTTTGGTAAAGGCATAAAACTATACATAATTGGTATAATTAATAAGGCCAAAACAAAAATCCCTAATATGTTAATAGAAGCAATTGTACCAAACTCTTTTAAAAGCTGACTTTTAGTAAAAATAAAAGTTGCAAAACCAACTGCAGTAGTAACATTAGTCATTAAAGTTGCATTACCAACTTTTGTAATAACACGTTGCAAAGATTTAGCCTGATTTCCATGTTTTTTTATTTCTTGTTGGTATTTATTTATTAAAAATATGGCATTAGGCACTCCAATTACAATAATTAATGGTGGTATTAGCGCCATTAAAACAGTTATTTCATATCTAAACAGTCCAATAAAACCAAACGCCCAAATTACCCCAATCCCTACCACTAAAAGTGTGATAAGTGTTGCCCTAATTGAACGGAAAAACAAAAAGAAAATAAAGGCTGTGACTCCTAAAGCTAAACCAACAAAAAGACCAATTTCATCAATAATGTTTTGAGCATTCATGGTACGTATATAGGGCATACCTGAAACTCTTATATCAATGTTATGTTCTTTTTCGAATTTTTCAATAGTTGGATTTAACACATTGAAAATAAAATCTTTACGAGCTGAAGTATTTACAATATCTTTCTTTAAATAAACAACAGTTCTAATTGTACCAGATTTTTTATTGAATAAAAAGTTATCAAAGAATGGAAGATTATCAAAAAGTTCAGTTTTAATTTTTAAAACTTCTTCAACAGTTTCAGGGGGTTTACTATAAAGGGGTTCCGTATCAAATCGCTGATCTTTAGTGTTCTTTACTAATTTTTTGATATCTCCGACGGCAATTGTAAAATCTATTTCAGGAAAACTATCTAATTTTTTTGAAAGTTTATTCCAATCATTGAATTTTTTTGGTGTAAAGATTGTTGAATCATTTGTTGCTAAAATAATAAGATTCCCTTCTTCACCAAAAAGCTTTAAAAAATGATCATATTCAATATTAACTTTATGATTTGCGGGTAATAAGTTAGCTTCTGTATTAGAAAAACGCATGTACTGCATTTGTGAAGCCAAAAAGCAGGTAAAAGCAGCTATTAATATAAGTATAGTATATCTTTTAGTTAAGATTACTCTAGAAACCTGAGTCCAAAAATCCATTTAAATATTTTTTGCAAAGTTATGAAAATAGTTGAGCTTTTAACATCAAGGGTATTAAAATCCAAGTCTTAATCTGTAAGTTAATTTTAATGCTAAATTATCGCTCCATTCAGAATTTTTGTATGCTCCATATCTATAAAAAGTACTCAATCCAAATCCTTTAAAAAGGCTGTTAAATTCTAAACCACTTTCAATATATCCCTTTTTTAAAGTTTTAAACTCTAAACCATTTTGATAAGCAGCATTATCAATATTACCAATTGCAACTCTTGTAACTAAGGTTAACTGAGGCTTAAATTTATTAGTTATTTTAAAGGATGTTATTTCATATTTTAAATGAACTGCCACAAATCTATCTGAGATAAATTCGTTATAACCCATAGTTTCAAAGCTATTTGTGCCTGCAAGTGTTATTCTTTTTCTCCAAGGATTTTTAAAGGTGTAATTTGGTGTTGAATTGTAGAGGTGAGAAATTGGAGCGTCACCAAACACCATGCCGCCTTCCACTAAAACGTGTGTTGTGGCTCTTCTAAGCTGTTTAAATTTATGTAAAATTCTAAAGGTTATTTGTGTAAAATCAAAATCGCTTTTTAAGATGTTTTCAAAACTTTTTGTAAGTTGAAACGTAAACTGGGGAAATTCATTTCTAATAGTTAGTTTCCCAACAGGTGAATTCATATATTCATTTTTCGGATTGTATTGAAAGCCTAAAGTGGCAGTTGTTAATTTATATTCCGATAAATTTTTAGTGGGTGATATAAACTGATACTCAAACAAAGGCTTGTAATAACCTGAACTTAATTGAATTTTTACTTCTAAATTTGGTTGTATATCATGTTTTAAATAAGCACTTACAGTTTTATAATTATAGAATTTACTAATATTTAAATTTCGAGGATTTATTGGTGAAAAGGAACTGTTTTCAGCAATAAAATCTAAAGCTGCAGCTTCTTTTATATCGTTCGTATAATTAGCTCCAAACCAAGTATTTGTTTCTTTATTTAACCGAAATGAGGACCCAAAACTATATTTAAAATCGGTATCTTTTGTTCCATAAGCCACATAGGATTCTATTCTAAATTTTGGAGAAAAATTATTATTTGTTACTCCTCCAAAACCAACGCGTAATCCTTCATAATTATTTAAGTTAATAATTTTACCAAGAGTAAGATTGATGTATTTTGTTGGATAATAGCCTTTTAAAATATTTCGAGCTATATTTATTTTTTTATCAACTTTATCTTCCTTTGCTAAACTATCTAAAACTATATAGGTTTTTTTACCACGTTCTGTTAAAGAATCGGTTCTAAATTTATCCCAAAATTCTTCTTTTTGTTTATGTGCATCATCATTAAATTGCATAGTTGATGCTGAATGTTTTACAATAATAGGAATGTTAATTTGTATATTTGAATTAACAGATTTAGAAATAAAATAAGTAATATCTTCTGGATTATTTTTACTAGTATTTATTAGAGTGTCATTTTTTTTATCTTTACTAAATTTTACAGCGCCTCCAAACAAAGAAATATTTTCTTGAGAATCACCTTTTTTTAATACAATATTCATGTCTCTAGGAAACCAAATATTATATTCTTTAATATAATTGTAATTTTGAATAGCTTTTATATTTATAATGCCTTTAAGTTCAGCAATAGCTTTTGTAATTGCAAAACTTTCAATATCTATGTATAAAACACCTTCAATTCCTAAAAACTCTTTCTTTTCTTTTGGTTTGAAATAAATCAGTATAGAATTTCCGTTTTCAGTAGAAACAGTATCTAAAATTTTATAATTGTATTGTTTTAAAGCTTTGCTGGCAATTGGGTTGGTGTATTTTGTGCCAGCAATTGTATATACTTCATTGTAAAAAGAAAAATCTTGAAATGTAATTGCTAGTAGTTCATAAATAGGTTGTTTTAATCCAGCCATTCTTGAAGCTAAAATTACTTCTTTTTTCTTCTTACCCTTTTGAAATTGAAATTCAGAAATTTTTTCAGAAATGTATAAATGTTGTTTATCAATTTCTTTTTTGAATTTATAATTTGAAGAATCTAGTTTTTTAAATTTCTTTTCACCTTCTTTAATAACAAAAACAGAATCAATTTTCCCATTTATAGAATCAGGATTAGCAGTAACTAAAATTTTATTATATGTATTAAATTTGAAGGAATTTAAGGCTTTTTCAATATTATTTTTAGGTTTATTTTTAATGGTATTTCTAATAATTTGAAGTGCAGGGTTCTCTTTTGCAGTAATTAAAATCTCTTTTAAATTTTCTATGGAAGCTTCTAATTTAACATTAATAAATTTATCGTTAATTGAAATAGGAACAGTTACCAGTTTATAACCAACATAAGAAATAGTTATTTGATGAAATGAATTTTTTGCTTTTATATAAAATTCACCATCAACATCAGTTAAAGTTCCAAAATTAGTATTGGTTACAATTGAAGCAAAAGGAAGTGGTTGTTTGGTTTTACTATCAATCACAATTCCTTGAATTTTATGTTGAGAAATCGCTAAAAAAGGAATTATAAATAGTAGTAAAAGTAATTTTCTCATTTGTAAATTTTTCTAAACCTGACAAATATAACTTAATTCAAAAAAAAATGAATTGAATGCTTTTTTTATTTGTGATAAGTTTAACGCTTAAAAATTCAGATTATATATTAAACATGAATTCCATTATGTCCATTAGATTCGTGATACCAAGAAAGACCTAAAAGTAACATAGCAATTATACAAGAACTTATAAGTACCATAAAACCACCATGCCATCCCCAAGTATCAACAACAGCACCCATTGCAATATTTGCGAATAAAGCGCCACCTAAATAGCCAAACAAACCAGTTAAACCTGCTGCAGTACCTGCTGCTTTTTTTGGAACTAAATCTAATGCGTGAACACCAATTAACATAACAGGACCGTAAATTAAAAATCCAATAAAAATTAATGCAATTGAGTTTGCAAGTATAGATTCGCTAGTCCAATACATAACTAATGAAATCATTACCAAAAACATATAAATAATACTAACAGGTGCTCGTTTTCCTTTAAAGACTTTGTCGCTTAAATATCCACAAAGTAAAGTTCCTGGGATTCCGGCCCATTCATAAGCAAAATATGCCCAGCCTGTTTCTTGAATAGAAAAACCTTTACTTTCTTCTAAATATAAAGGAGCCCAATCTAAAACGCCGTAACGTACTAAATAAACAAAGACATTTGCAAAAGCAATAGACCATAGTAATTTATTTTTTAGAATGTATTTAAAGAAAATTTCTTTGGCAGACATTTCTTGTTCAAATTTCTCTGAATAATTATCAGGATAATCATTTTTATATTTTTCAATATTTGGAAGACCACAAGATTGCGGTGTGTCTCTAATTAAAATCCAGGCAATTAATGCTACAGCCAATGCAATAAACCCGGGGAAATATAACTTCGCGTGCCAATCAGTAAAAATAGCAAAACCCAGAATTGCTAATGGACCAATAATTCCACCACCAACGTTATGGGCTACATTCCAAATAGACATTTTTGTTCCTCGTTCTCTGATAGAAAACCAGTGAACCATAACTCTTCCGCTTGGTGGCCATCCCATCCCTTGAAACCAACCATTCATCAATAATAAAATAAACATAATGGTAATAGATGAAGTGGCAATTGGGAATATTCCTATTAAAATCATAGTAAAAGCAGAAAGTACTAAACCAGCCGTTAGAAAATTACGTGCGTTGCTTCTGTCTGAAACATTTCCCATAATAAATTTGCTTAAACCATAGGCAATAGATACACCAGATAAGGCAAAACCTAATTGTGTTTTAGAATAACCTAATGCAACTAAATCTGGCATTGCTAATGAAAATACTTTTCTCACCAAATAATACCCCGCATAGCCAATAAAAATTCCTAAAAAAACTTGAAGACGTAAGCGTTTGTATGAAGAGTCTATTTTAGATAAAGGAAGTAATTCTTTATGTGGTGATGGTTTAAAAATTTTAATCATAGTGGTAATGTATGAAATTTAGTTTAAAATATAATTTTCAGCAATGTTGTTAAATTTAGTTATTTGAGTTTCTTCCCATTCTTTATTGTAACCAAATTCTTTTGCTAATAATTGAGCTACTTGTGGAGCAATTCTTACACTTTCTTTTGCATCTAAAAATAATGCTCTTGTTCTTCGGGCTAAAATATCTTCTACGGTTCTTGCCATTTCATATCTAGCTCCCCAAATTACTTGTGCTTTTATTATTTTTAAATTTTCACTTAAATAATCTTCTAAAGCTTCTGATTTAGCAAATTTCAATAATTTATTTTGATCACTGCCATAAACATATAAAGGATCATCATAATTTGTAGTTTCTTTATAGCCGTGTATTCTTAAATTTTGTGTGTTAGATTTTGTTTGTTTGAAATTACTGTTTTTTATTAATTTATTAATTACATCTTCAGCCATTTTACGGTAGGTAGTCCATTTGCCTCCTGTTATTGTTAACATTCCAGAATCAGATATTACTATTTTATGGCTTCTTGAAATTTCTTTCGTTTTTAAACTTCCTTCTTTCGGCGCAACAAGTGGGCGTAAACCAGCAAATACACTTTTCACATCAGATCGTTTGGGTTGTTTAGCTAAATATCTTCCAGCCGTTTCTAAAATAAAATCAATTTCATTCTTTAATGCTTTTGGTTCTAACTCCGCTTTTTCTTTCATTACATCTGTAGTTCCAACAATTACTTTATTGTGCCAAGGAACGGCAAATAATACACGACCATCTCTTGTTTTAGGAATCATAATAGCATAATTATTAGGTACAAAATCTTTGTCTAACACTAAATGTACACCTTGACTTGCACACACCATTTTTTTAGCATTTGGTGTATCCATTTTTATGATATTATCTACAAAAACACCAGTTGCATTAATTACAACTTTTGCTTTTAACTGAAATTCCTTACCGGTTTCTTGATCATTGGCAATAACACCAACTACTTTATTGTTTTTTTTAATTAAATTTGAAACTTTCATGTAATTAAGAGCAATTCCACCTTTTTCAATAATTGTTTGGCATAAATTAATACCAAAACGAGCATCATCAAATTGTCCATCATGATAAATAACACCACCTCTTAAACCTGTTGTTTTTAGTGTTGGAATATATTCTAACGTTTTTTTTCTTGAAGTAGGTTTTGACCAACCAAGACTTAATCGCCCTGATAATAAATCGTAAATTGTTAATCCTATGGTATAATATGGTTTTACCCACCATTTATAAGCTGGAATTATAAAAGATTGATTTTTAACTAAATGAGGTGCGTTCTTTTTCATAAAACCTCGTTCTCTTAAAGCTTCTTTTACCAATGCAATATTTCCTTGAGCCAAATATCGAACACCACCATGAACTAATTTGGTGCTTCTGCTTGAGGTTCCTTTAGTAAAATCGTCTTGCTCCAATAGAACAACAGAATATCCACGAGATGAAGCTTCCAATGCTATTCCAAGTCCAGTTGCTCCTCCTCCTATTACAATAAAATCTAGATTATCACTATTTTTTTTGATAGCATTTATCATTTTAGTACGATTCATAACAATTCTTAAGTTTTAATTTATGGAATGAGATGCTAATCTATATGTAAATATAGGAAGACTATCTATTATTACAACGTCTCTAGAATGAGGTTTAATTTATTAAGTGATACTAAATAAAAATCCCTCCAATTTTTAAAAGGAGGGAAGTTATAATTCTTTAAATAATGAATATTTTAAAATTACACAGTCATTATTTCTACATCTTTAACTTTATAATGTTCATCAACTTGGCTAATAAAAGCATCTGTTAACTTTTGAATATCAATTTCAGCATTTGCCTTCATATCTTCTGAAGCATCATCTTTTTTAATTTCGTTCATTGCTTCTCTACGATCATTTCTGATACTTACTTTAGCAAATTCGGCTGCGGCTTTCGCTTGCTTTGAAAGTTCTTTCCGTCTTTCTTCAGTTAAAGCAGGAACATTTATTATTATTATTTCACCATTATTCATTGGGTTGAAACCTAAATTAGCAATCATAATTGCTTTTTCAATTTCATGAAGCATATTTTTTTCCCAAGGTTGAACTGTTATTGTATGGGCATCCATAGTTCCAACATTTGCAACTTGAGTTAAAGGAACTTTCGAACCATAATACTCAACACTTACGCTACCTATCATTGCTGGGCTTGCTTTTCCAGCTCTAATATTTCTAAATTCTTTTTCTAAATGCGTAATTGAATTATGCATAGATTCATTTGTACTATCTATTATAAAGGCTAATTCTTCATTCATAACTTAAAAATATAAATTATATATTTATTTATCAACTTTTGTTCCAATATTTTCTCCTGAAATTACTTTTTCAAGATTTCCTTTTGTGTTCATATCAAAAACAACAATGGGTAAATTATTTTCTTGACTTAAAGCAAAAGCGGTCATATCCATCACTTTTAAACCTTTGCTCATTACATCTTTATAGGTAATAGAGTCAAATTTAATAGCGTCTTTAAATTTCTCAGGATCAGAAGTGTAAATACCATCTACACGAGTTCCTTTTAAAATAACATTGGCATTAATTTCAATAGCTCTTAAAACTGCTGCAGTATCTGTAGTAAAATATGGATTTCCAGTTCCACCACCAAAAATTACTACACGTCCTTTTTCTAAATGACGAACAGCTCTTCTTTTTATAAAAGGTTCAGCTACTTGCTCCATTTTAATAGCTGTAAGTAATCGGGTTTTAATTTCTTCGTCTTCAAGTGCGCTTTGTAAGGCTAAACCGTTAATAACAGTTGCTAGCATTCCCATATAATCAGCTTGCACTCTATCAATGCCGTTGCTTGCCCCAGCTACGCCTCTAAAAATATTTCCACCACCAATTACTATAGCAACTTCAATACCTTTATCTACAATTTTTTTAATTTCCTGTGCATACTCAGCCAAACGCGCTGGATCTATACCGTATTGGCGATCTCCCATAAGAGCTTCACCACTTAATTTTAAAAGAATTCTTTTATACTCCATAATTTAGTTGAAAGTTATGCAAATATAATAAATACTTTAAAAGTATAAATGGATTGTTAGCTTTGAATTTAAATTGATATCATGAAATTTTTATTTTGTTTAATTTTAAAATTAATTTAAGTAAAAAATAATCAATAACTATATTTTGTATATTGAGCTTTTAAAATTTTAAAATAAAGAAAGTGGCTTTGAAATAGTATTAAGTTTCAAGTTTTTATTAATAGTAATTTACAACTTATTGCATATGAATATAAATATAAACAACAAAACCAACACATTAATCCCAATTATAATTATTGCTGGGTTATTTTTTATTTTTGGATTTGTTACTTGGATAAATGGAGCTTTAATTCCATTTATGAAAACCATAAATGAATTAACTTCAGCCCAATCATTTCTAGTAGCATCAGCATCTTATATTTCTTTTGTTGTTATGGCTTTGCCGGCTTCTGCAATTATTAATAAAATTGGTTATAGAAAAGGAATGTCTTTAGGTTTAATAGTTATGGCATTAGGAGCATTGGTTTTTATACCTGCGGCAGAAGCAAGAACGTATTGGGTGTTTTTAACTGGAATATTTATTCAAGGAATAGGAATGACTTTATTACAAACAGCATCAAACCCATATATTACCATTTTAGGTCCCATAGATAGTGCCGCTAAACGTATTGCAATTATGGGAATTGCAAATAAAATAGCTGGTGCTTTAGGTTCTCTTATTTTTGGGGCACTTTTATTATCTGGAATAGATGAAATTAAAGATAAATTAAGTACTGTAAGTGTTACAGAAAAAGCACAATTATTAGATACAATGGCAGATAGTGTTGTAACTCCGTATATAATAATGGCTGTGGTGTTATTTGTTTTAGGAATTTTAATTAGAAAAGCTCCACTTCCACATGTGGAAGCAGAACCAATTGAAGATGCTAAAGAAGGTGAAACTACCAAAACAAGTATTTTTCAATTTCCACATTTATGGTTGGGAGTTTTAACTTTATTTGTTTATGTAGGAGCTGAGGTTGTAGCTGGTGACACTATTATCGCTTATGGAATTTCTTTAGGATTTACTGCAGCTAAAGCTAAATTTTTTACAACATTTACGTTAATGGCAATGGTTGCAACTTATGGTTTGGGCGTATTTTTAATTCCAAAACATATAAATCAGTCATTAGCTTTAAAATTAAGCGCTGTATTAGGTATAATTTTAACATTTTGTATTGTTTTCACAACTGGTTTTACTTCTATTCTTTTTGTTGCAGCATTAGGAATTGCAAATGCATTGGTTTGGCCAGCAGTTTGGCCATTAACATTAAAAGGATTGGGAAAATTTACAAAAACAGCATCTGCATTGTTAATTATGGCAATTTCAGGAGGGGCAATTATTCCTCCATTATACGGCTGGTTTGTTGATGGAAATAAAATTGAATATATCGCGCAAGGGATGAGTGAAGCTTCAGCTTCTGCACAAGCTTCAACGGCTGGCTATTGGATTTTATTACCTTGTTACCTTATTATATTATATTATGCAGTGGCAGGCCACAAATTGGGTATAAAAAATGAATAAGGATAAAAGATATAAAACAAAAAAGCCTCGTAAATTACGAGGCTTTTTTTTATCACTTAAAGTGAAGTATTGTATTATACTAATGAAACTCTTTTAAAGTCTACAACAGTTACACCAATAGTTTTTACATATTCAGCAACAGTTATTTTTTCATCTTTAATAAAGTTTTGATCAAGAAGACATAATTCATGGTCTAAAGTAGTATTATCAGCTATAAATCTTTCTAATTTTCCAGGAAGAATTCTATCCCAAATTGCTTCGGGTTTACCTTCTGCTTTTAATTCTTCTTTTAATTTCAATTTAGTTTGCTCAATAACTTCATCAGTTAATTGAGATCTTGAAATAAATGTAGGAATATTTTTAAGCGTTTTACCTAATCTACCAAGTTCAATATTTTCTTTTTCTATTACTGCAATTCTAGCTTCAGTTTCAGAAGCAACAAAGTTAGGATCAAAATCTTTATAAGATAAAGTAGTTGCTCCCATTGCTGCAGCTTGCATTGATACATCTTTTGCTACTACATCAGCGCCTTCAACATTTGCAGATAATACAGTTAAACTTGCAATTTTATTACCAACGTGAATGTAAGAACCTACAAATGCGCCAGTAACATTTTCAAAACCACCAATTTCTAATTTTTCACCAATAACACCAGTTTGCTCAATTAATTTTTCAGCAACGGTCATTGTACCAAAAGGAGCATTTAAAAATTCTTCTTTTGTAGTGTGGTCAAGTGCAATAGTAGCAAATTCAGTTGCTAAAGCAACAAAAGAATCATTTTTTGCAACGAAATCAGTTTCACAGTTTAATGAGATAATAGCACCTTTTGTTTTTGCGTCATTAACTTTAGCTATAACAGCACCTTCAGAGGTATCTCTGTCAGCTCTGTTTGCAGCAACTTTTTGACCTTTTTTACGTAAAATATTTACGGCTTTGTCAAAATCTCCTTCTGCTTCAACAAGTGCATTTTTGCAGTCCATCATACCAGCTCCGGTAGATTTTCTTAAATTATTTACTTCTGCGGCTGTAATTTTTGCCATTTTTTTAAATATTTTTTATTGAATATTTAATATTCAACTATGATACATTAATTGTTTTATTTTGCAACTTTTTCTTCGGCCGCTTTTTCTTTGCCTGCTTTTCTTTCTGATAAACCTTCAGCAATATCATCAATAATATATGTTAATACTTTATTGATAGATTTTGATGCATCATCATTTGATGGAATCACAAAATCAATATCTCTTGGATCAGAGTTTGTATCAACCATTGCAAAGATAGGAATGTTTAATTTTTTAGCTTCAGCTACAGCAATATGTTCTTTTTTTACATCAATAACAAAAAGAGCTCCAGGTAAACGTGTCATATCAGTAATAGAACCTAAGTTTTTTTCTAATTTTTCACGTTGACGGTTAATTTGTAATTTTTCTCTTTTTGAAAGCGCATCAAAAGATCCATCAAGCTTCATTCTATCAATTAAAGACATTTTTTTAACGGCTTTTCTAATAGTTGTAAAGTTTGTTAACATTCCACCAGGCCATCTTTCAGTAATAAACGGCATGTTTACACTGTTAGCTTTGTCTGAAATAATTTCTTTTGCTTGTTTTTTTGTAGCTACGAAAAGAATTTTTCTTCCTGAAGTTGCTATTTTTCTTAAAGCTTCTGAAGCTTCTTCTATTTTTGCAGAAGTTTTGTAAAGGTCAATAATATGAACTCCGTTACGTTCTCCGTAAATGTAAGGAGCCATGTTTGGATCCCATTTTCTAGTAAGGTGACCAAAGTGCACACCTGCATCTAATAATTCTTGAATTTCAATTTTTGTCATTTGTATTTTTGTTTACGTTCCGTTGAATTAGCAATAGGTAAGTAGCGATAAATCGATCTTACCTATTTGGATGCTAAACGTTTTTCAGCCATTGACTGATCAACAACAACTTTATTTTAATATTAATTTCAATGAACCACCAAATAAATTGGTGAAACAATTCGCCAATACGATTAACGTTTTGAGAATTGGAATTTTTTTCTTGCTTTCTTTTGACCGAATTTTTTACGTTCAACCATTCTAGGATCTCTTGTAAGTAATCCTTGAGGTTTAAGAATAGCTCTATTTTCAGCATTTAACTCAATTAATGCTCTAGAAATTGCTAAACGAATTGCTTCTGCTTGTCCAGTAATACCACCTCCATAAACATTTACTTTAATATCAAATGCCTCTGCATTGTCAGTTAAATTTAATGCTTGCATTATTTTATATTGTAAATGAGAAGTAGTGAAATAGCTTTTAAAATCTTTTTTATTAACTATAATGTTTCCTTTTCCTTCAGAAAGATAAATACGGGCTACAGCCGTTTTTCTTCTACCTATTTTGTGTATTGTATCCATTATTTAAGATCGTTAAGGTTAATAGTTTTAGGTGTTTGTGCAGTTTGTTGATGTTCTGTACCTGCGTACACATACAAATTTCTGTACAAAGCACTACCTAATTTGTTTTTAGGTAACATCCCTTTTACTGCTTTTTCAACAAGACGTGTTGGGTCTTTTTGAAACATTTCTGTTGCAGTTAATGATCTTTGTCCTCCTGGGTAACCTGTGTGACGAATGTAAGATTTGTCATTCCATTTTTTCCCAGATAATGTAATTTTTTCTGCGTTGATAACCACTACATTGTCTCCACAATCTACGTGAGGAGTGTAATTTGGTTTGTATTTACCTCTAATTAGCATTGCTATTTTAGAAGCTAGACGACCCAACGTTTGGCCGTCTGCATCAACTAATACCCACTCTTTAGTAACGGTATTTTTGTTAGCTGATACTGTTTTGTAACTTAATGTATTCACAATTAAATTCTTTGTTATAGTTAAACATTTATTTTTGTCCCTAAAAAGGGAGTGCAAATGTACAAACTATTTTGTAGATAACAAACTGTAGGTTAGTGTTATTTTTTGAAGTTGAAAAAAGAGTTAATAGTTTGAAATTTTGAAGGTTAAAGTAGCAAAAAACTAAACTCAATAATTTACATTTAATGACCAAATTTTTAATTGCTGTTTATTCATTTTTTTAATGTGCTTCTAACCAGTTTTGTCCTTCGCCTAAATCAACCGTTAAAGGAACAGAAAGTTCAAAAGCATGTTCCATTTCTTTAATAATGATTGGTTTTAGAACCGCTATTTCATCTTTGTGCATGTCAAAAACCAATTCATCATGAACTTGTAATAACATTTTAGATTTGTAATTTCCTTTTTTTAATAATGCATCAATTTTTATCATTGCAATTTTAATAATATCAGCGGCACTTCCTTGTATGGGTGCGTTTACAGCATTTCTTTCATCACCTGCGCGAACAATTGCATTTTGAGAATTAATATTTTTCAAATACCTGCGTCTTCCTAAAATAGTTTCAACATAACCATTTTCACGAGCAAATTCAACCTGATTTGCTATGTATTGTTTTAATGTAGGAAATGATTTGTAATAATTGTCTATTAGTTCTTTTGCTTCAGCCCTCGATTTATTTAATTGTTGAGACAATGTAAAGGCTCCTTGTCCATAAATTATTCCGAAATTCACTGCTTTTGCATCGCCACGTTGTTCTCTTGTTACTTCACTTAAAGGAACATTAAATACTTTTGAAGCTGTTGCAGCGTGAATATCTTCCCCTCTTTTAAATGATGCTATCATACTTTCATCTTCACTTAAAGCGGCTATAATTCGAAGTTCAATTTGTGAATAATCGGCAGCAACTAACGTGTAATTTTCGTTTCTAGGCACAAATGCTTTTCTAACTTGCCGTCCTCGTTCTGTTCTAATGGGTATGTTTTGAAGATTTGGGTTGTTAGAACTCAATCTTCCAGTTGCAGCAACTGCTTGACTGTAAGTGGTGTGAATTTGTCCTGTTTTTTTGTTTATTTCATTTGGCAAAGCATCAACATAGGTGTTTTTTAATTTTACCAAGCTTCTCCATTCTAATATTTCTCGCACAATTTGATGTTCAGAGGCTAATTTTGATAAAATTTCTTCACCCGTTGCGTACTGTCCAGTTTTTGTTTTTTTAGGTTTTGCAACGAGTTTTAAATGGTCAAATAAAACATCGCCTAATTGTTTTGGGGAAGCTAAATTAAATTCTACAGCGGCTTCTTTATAAATTGTATGTTCAAGTTTTTGAATATCTTCTGCTAATTTTTCTGACAATGAATTTAAAAATTCAGCATCCATTCTAATTCCTTCTAACTCCATTGAAGCCAAAACACGAAGTAAAGGAATTTCAATTTCGGCATATAATTTAGTGAGCTTATTTTTTTCTAAATCTTTTTCAAAAATTTCTTTTAACTGAAACGTTAAATCGGCAATTTCTACAGCATAATCTGCTATTTTTTCGAGCTCAATGTCACGCAATAAAAGTTGGTTTTTACCGTTTTTGCCGATAATAGATTCTAAACTTGTGAGTTTGTAATTTAAATAGGTTTCGGTAAGTATATTTAAATTATGGCGCATATCTGGATTTATTAAATAATGCGCTAACATGGTGTCAAATAAATTTCCTTTAACTTCAATGGAATAATTATTTAAGATTTTAATGGTATGTTTAATGTCATGACCAACTTTTTCAATGTTTTTATTTTCAAAAAATGGACGAAATTCTTCTAATATTTTTAGTGTTTTGTTGGTGTCTTCAGAAAGTAATATAAAATATCCTTTTCCTTTTTCATAAGAAAATGAAAGTCCTATTGTATTAGCTTCAAAAGCAGTAGTTCCAATAGTTTCAATATGAAAACTTACCGATTTTTGTTCTAATAACTTACCAATAAATAATTTACGTGCAAGTGGTGAATCTATAAATTGATAAAAGTGAGTGGTGTTTTTAGTTTCTTTAAAGCCTGAATCAAAAACTTGTTCAGTTACAGTTGTTGAAGGTGTTGAAAATAAATTGAATTGTTGGGTTGCTGTATTTTGTACTTTTGGTAGAGAAACAATTTCTTCCTTTTTAGTTTTAGCGTTAACCTCAGGATGCGATTTAAATATTCTAGGTAAACTTTCCGCAATTCTTCTAAATTCTAATTCTTTAAAAACCTCATTCGTTTTTTCTAGGTCCGGATGATTTAACTCATAATCTTTTTCATGAAACTTAACAGGGCAATCTAACATGATTGTTGCCAATTGTTTGGAAAGTAAACCAAGCTCTTTGTTTGCCTCAATTTTTTCTTTCATTTTTCCTTTAAGCTCGTGTGTATTTGCTAATAAATTTTCCATACTTCCGTATTCTTTCAAAAATTTCTTAGCAGTTTTATCACCAACTCCAGGTAATCCAGGTATATTATCAACAGCATCTCCCATCATGCCTAAATAATCAATTACTTGTTCTGGTCGTTCAATTTCAAATCTTTTTTGAACTTCAGGAATTCCCCAAATTTCAATGCCATTTCCCATGCGCGAAGGTTTGTACATAAAAATATTTTCTGAAACCAGTTGCGCAAAATCTTTATCGGGCGTCACCATAAAAGTTTGAAATCCTTCTTTTTCAGCTTGTTTGGAAAGTGTTCCAATTAAATCATCAGCTTCAAATCCTTCTTTTTCAATAATTGGAATGTGCATGGCTTTCAATATTTCATGAATATAAGGCACTGCAATTTTAATGGCTTCAGGTGTTTCAGAACGATTTTTTTTGTACTCAGGAAAAGCCTCTGTACGTGCATGTGAACCTCCATTATCAAAAGCTACGGCTAAATGATCAGGGTTTTCACGTTTAATTACATCCAATAGAGAGTTTGTAAATCCTAAAATGGCAGAAGTATCCATTCCTTTGGAGTTTATTCTTGGGTTTTTTATAAGTGCATAATATCCGCGAAATATTAAAGCGAATGCGTCTAAAAGAAAAAGGCGTTTTTGTGCTGACATTAATTTTTTTGTTGAAATTTAGATTTGAGTAAAAGTAATAAAATGAATTTTAACAATTCATTAATTAAGTACTTAAACTATTTATAGACGAATACAGTATATTTACCTCAATTATTTTTTTATGATTAGATGGATATTATTTATTTTAGTTATTTTATTTATTGATTTTTATGCTTTTCAAAGTGTAAAAACTATTACTAAAAATAGAATTGTTTATGGGTTTTATTGGCTGTTATCACTTGCTGTTTTGCTATATACATCCTATAGAATTTCAACTTTTAATAGGTCTGAAGGCATAAATCATCAGGTTATGTTGGCTTTTGGAATTTTAATTTTGTTTATAATTCCAAAAATTATTTCAATATTTATATTATTTGCTGAAGATATTTTTAGAGTTATAAAATTGGTGTTTAATTATATTTTTAAATCAACTTCTGAAACTTATTTTCCTGAAAGAAGAGCATTTGTAAGTAAAGTAGCTTTAGGTTTGGCTGCCATTCCATTTTTCTCTGTGCTGTATGGTATGGCAAAGGGTAAATATAATTACCAAGTACTAAAACACACCATATTTTTTGATGATTTACCTACAGCTTTTGATGGATTTAAAATCACTCATATATCTGATATTCATAGTGGAAGCTTTGATGATGAAGAAAAAATAGCACATGGTATTGATTTAATAAATGAACAAGAATCTGACCTTATTTTATTTACTGGCGATATTGTGAATAATAAAGCTAACGAAATGGACCCTTGGATTCCGTTATTTAAATCTTTAAAAGCGCCTTTAGGAAAGTTTTCAGTTTTAGGAAATCATGATTATGGAGAATATGTTAAATTTAAGTCAACTGAAGAAAAGGAACAAAATTTTCAAGCTATAAAAGAGTTGCACCCTCAAATTGGTTTTAATTTGTTGTTGAACGAAAGCGTTTATATAGAAAAAGAGAATGAAAAAATAGCGTTGATTGGTGTTGAGAACTGGGGAACTCGTTTTAAAAAAGCGGGTGATTTAAACTTGGCTTCATCAAAAATTAAAAAAGAAGATTTTAAAATTTTATTAAGTCATGACCCTTCACATTGGGAAAATGAAGTTAAAAATCATTCAAATAATTATCAGTTAACATTAAGTGGACATACCCACGGAATGCAATTTGGAATTGAAATTCCTGGTTTTAAATGGAGTCCTGTGCAGTATGTCTATAAACAATGGGCAGGAGTTTATAAAGAGTTTGGACGCTTTATTAATGTAAATCGTGGTTTTGGATTTTTGGCATTTCCAGGAAGAGTTGGTATATGGCCTGAAATAACTGTAATTATGTTGAAAAAGAAGTAGGTAACCCTTTTTCAAATTAAAATGTTACATTTGTAAGTACAGTAGGTTTTATTTTTTGATTATTGTTAGAAAAGAATTTAAAATTATGACAAAATTTGGAGAATTAATTAGCTCAGATATTCCTGTTTTAATAGATTTTTTTGCAGACTGGGAAGAGGATTCTAGTGATTTGCATAGTGTTTTAAGAAATGTTGCAGCGGCGCTTGGAGATAAGGCTAAAGTAATTAAAATTGATATTGAAAAAAACGAAACACTAGCAAATGCGCTTAGAATAAAAGGAAATCCAACTTTTATAATTTATAAGGATGGCGAAATGAAATGGCGTCAATCTGGAAATCAAGATGCAAATACTTTAATAAGTTTAGTAGAACAATACGTTTAAAGTCATAGCATCCATTGGAACTTTGGGCTACTCAATATTTTTAAATATAAATCCTTTAAAAGTATAATATTCTAATAGTTGAGGTAGTACAAATTTTAATTTTTCACTAGCTTTTATACTGTCATGAAAAACAATAATACTTCCATTTTTAGTGTTTTTAATCACGTTTTCTAAACATTTTTCTTTTGTAATTGAAGTGTCAAAATCAGCACTTAAAACATCCCACATAATAATTTTATATCCTTTTTTTCTAATTTTTTTAGATTGTGAGAAACGTAATTTTCCATAAGGAGGCCTAAATAGTTTTGAGGTTTGACCTTTGATGCAGCTTGTCTTGAGCGAAGTCGATAGGCTCAGGATATCAGTTTTAAGTTTTAAGTTTTTTTGAATACAATTTTCAGCATTCTCAATATTATTAATATAATTTGAAGTTGTTGTATTTAAACCATTTAAATGGTTGTGTGTATGATTTCCTATTGAATGGTTATTCATACTAATTTTTTTAAAAATTTCAGGGTGTTGTTGTATGTTTTTACCAATACAAAAAAAAGTAGCTTTTGCATTGTATTTATTTAATTGTGTTAATGTCCATTCTGTAATTTCAGATGTTGGGCCATCATCAAAAGTTAAATAAATTATTTTTTCTTTTTTTGAAAAACTCCAAACCCAATTTCTAAAAAGAAATTTTATAAGACTTGGAGTTTTTACTAAATAAGATTTCATTATTCCTCTTTGCTCATTAAAAAATCAAAGAGTTTTAAGTATTTAACATATTCATCTTTAATTGAAGTAGCATACGCTTCATCATCAAAACGAATGGTTGTTTTTACTATTTGATCATACATTAATAGGCTACGCTCTACTTCGTTAAAAACACTTTCAATTTCAGACTCGTCAAACTGACTGTAATAAGTTAAATTTTCTTGTAAAGCAGTTTTTAATTCAGTAGCTAATTTTCTAGCTTTTTCATTTTTATTTAAACTATAATATAAATCTATATACGAAATTAACATACTATAATGTCCAAATTTATGTACAGGCATTTTTTCTAAAGAAATGTCTAAAATTTCTTCTGCTTTTTCTAATTTATTTTCATCAATTAAAGCTCTTGCCAACCGCTCCATGTTGTTACGGTAGGAGACAGAATTTTTACGTGTTTCAGTATCTAAATAGATGTTATCATCAGTTATATTTTGCCAATCCCAATTTTTGACATTTTTGTACATAATATCCGTATTTATACGACCCATTTCAAAGAAATTACCATCATTTTTGGTTTTAATTGGTACTAATCTATATGCCATTCCATCTAATTGCAAGTAATCTTTTAGCCAAATGTATTCTTCATCGGCTTGTGCGCCACCAGTGAAATAAATTGGTTTCTCCCAATTATTATTTGCTAAAATATCCAACATTAAAATTCGATTTTTTGAAAGTGTACTTGAAATTTCAATATCAATATATGGTACAATTAAATCAGCATCTTTTTGGGCAACAGTACCATTTTTTAAAACCGCTTCTTTATCAACAGGAATTCTAATTTTAGTTGTTGGTAAAACTTTTTCAGGAATTCCATCATCATCTAAATCGTAAAAAGTAATTTCTTTATCACTTTCAATCCATTTCATAAAATAATTAATATCAACAACAGAATCTTTTAGTTGAGGGAAAATTTGTTCAAAATAATAAGCAACATCCAAAGTCCCTAATTTGTATTTATCGTGTGTTAATTGAGAGGGAATTGGATCAGCTTTATATGTTTTTCGCTTCATTTGATCTATATACCAATCGGTTTGAAAAAGACTGGTATTAATCAATTTCATATCTGTTCTATAGTTTTCCACTTCTTGCATATACCACAAAGGGAAGGTGTCATTATCACCAATAGTGAATAATATAGCATTTTCTGCGCATGAATCTAGATATGCTTTTGCATTTAATCTGGCTGTATATCGGTTTGATCTGTCGTGATCATTCCAGTTTTGGGAAGCCATAATTGAAGGCACTGCTAATAGGGTAATTATAGTTGTAGCTATAGCAATAGAATTTTTATTGGCATATTTTTTTGTTTTTTCATAAATAGCTAAAACTCCAAAGCCTACCCAAATAGCAAAAATATAGAATGAGCCGACTACTGCATAATCTCGCTCTCGAGGCTCAAATGGTTTTGGATTTGTATAAAAAATAATTGCCAATCCTGTAAAAAGAAAAAACAGTAATAAGGTATAAAAGTCGTTTTTGTTATTTTTAAATTGAAAAAAAAGTCCTATAATTCCTAAAATAAATGGTAAAAAATAATACGTATTTCTACCTTTATTATTTTTCACATCTGAAGGTAAATTAGATTGCGTTCCTAAATGTAATTCATCAATAAATTGTATTCCGCTTAGCCAATTTCCATTTTCTAAATCAAGTTGACCCTGCTCATCATTTTGCCTTCCTACAAAATTCCACATAAAATATCTAGCATACATATACCCAAACTGAAAATCAACCATAAATTTGATGTTTTCAATAAAAGTGGGTCTTCTTTTGCTGCTTTGAGGAATTCCTGCTATGGATTTATAGTTTTTAATTACACCAGCATCCGTACTTACCATTCTTGGAATAAATCCTTTATGTTTACTGTTCCAGTTAGGTAAAGCATCTTTGTAATTATTTACAATGATATATTTATTGGTTTTTTCGTCCTTTTCATATTTAGGCTTGTCATCTCTTGTTGGATTTTCAATATCAGTATCTCTATTGTATATAAGAGAATAATAAGTATCGTAAAAAACATTCGCATCACCATATTGTTCTCTATCATAATATGCTAATAATTCTCTTGCGCTTGACGGGTTATTTTCGTTAATAGTTGTGTCTGCATTTGCTCGTATAGGAAGCATTAACCAACTAGAAAATCCAATCATAATAAATAATACAGAAAGAATTAGTGTATTGGCTTCAACATATTTTTTCTTATGGGTATAATTTATTCCAAAGTAAAAAGCTGCAATTAAAAGAATGAAGGCAATAATACTTCCAGAGTTAAAAGGCAATCCTATAGAATTCACAAAAAATAATTCTAGCGCACTAAAATATTTTAAGGTATAAGGAAATAACATTTTAAACACAAATACCAAAACTAATATAGAAACTACATTAGCAATAATAAACTGTTTAGGAGTTAAATTTTTGTACCTCTTGTAAATATAAAGAAATACGATAGATGGAATTACTAATAATGATAAAATATGAACCCCAAATGATAAACCAACTACAAAACTTATTAATAATAACCATTTGTTTCCCTGCGGTTTATCCATTTCAGCTTCCCATCTTAAACCTAACCAAAATAATAATGCCATTAAAAATGAGGACATTGCATACACTTCTCCTTCTACAGCACTAAACCAAAAACTATCAGAAAATGTATAGGTTAAGGCTCCAACTAAACCGCTTCCTAAAATTGCAATTGATGTACTTTTTGTTAATTCAGATGAATTTTTCAGCAATCTTTTAGCTAGAGCAGTTATGGTCCAAAACATAAATAAGATAGTAAAAGCACTCGCTAAAGCTGACATAAAGTTTACCATTTTGGCTATTTCAGTAACTTCAGTAGTAAACATTGCGAAAAAAGCTCCTAACATTTGAAACAAAGGTGCTCCTGGTGGATGTCCAACTTCTAGTTTTACAGCAGTTGAAATGTATTCTCCACAATCCCAGTAACTCACTGTAGGTTCAATAGTTAACGTGTAAGTTGCTAATGCAATTGCAAAAGCGGTCCAACCAAGAATGGTGTTCCATTTAGTAAAATTGAATGAATTCATATCTGATTTTTTATTGAGGCGAATTTAGTAAAATTAAACTTAAATATTGAAGGATAGAACGATATGGATACCTAATAAAGTATTAAAGTGTTGTTAAATATGATTTATTAAAAAAAAACAAAAATTTATTTGCTGATTTAAAACTTTACATTAAATTTGCAGCCTTAAATTGACCTATGGTGTAATGGTAGCACTCCGGTTTTTGGTATCGTCAGTCAAGGTTCGAGTCCTTGTAGGTCAACCAGCATTTTGAACAATCCCTTTAAACTTAAATGTTTAGAGGGATTTGTTTTTATAATTATATTTTATTTAAGAATTACATATGGTGTATATATTGATCTACAATTTTTTTAATTTCTTCGGGCTTGTTAAATAAACGCTCATTCATATCCTTGTCATTAAAACCTTTTAATCTTTTAACAAAGCCATTTATTGTTCCTTCAGGGAAAACACCATCTTTTTGATAGAAGTTACTGTCTTTTTCTAAACATTCAGCAGATTCATAACAAGAAGTAGGTAGGCTATTTAAAGAGTTATATAATGCTTTATGTTCATCATTAAAAATATTAACGTTCACATACATTTTGTTTGCCTTTTCTAAAGAATCTTCGGCTAAAATACCTTCTTTAGCAGCCATTATCATTACAGCCATTAAATGGTATAAATCGGCTGATCCATCTTGAGATCTAAGTTCTACAGTTTGTTTACCTGCTATATATGGAACATCTCCTCTTTCTTGCGGATTGGCATCTTTAATCATATTTGTTTTTGCAATCCAACCAAGTGGAACTCTAATAAGAACAGATCTATTGCTATCTCCCCAACAAACCATTGTTGGTGCTTCTTGATGAGGAACAAGTTTTAGGTAAGATGTTGGAACGGAATTTCCAAAAGCAGTTAAAGATTGTGCTTTATCTAAGATTCCAGCCATAAATTTCTTGGCAATATCAGTTGAACCAACCTCATCGTTCATGTAGTTTATGCCGTCTTTTTCAAGCATCATATGTATATGTAGACCACTTCCAGCTTTGCCAACTGTAATTTCAGGAGCAAAACTAATGGTAACCCCATATTTTTGACCTAACATTCTAAGTATCCATTTAGAAATAATTAATTGCTCAACTGCTTCTTCAGCATCAACAGGTGTAAATTCAATTTCATGTTGTTCATACATGTGGGTATCAGTAGTAAAATTACTTACTTCAGAATGACCATATTTAATTTTACCACCACATTGTGCAATTGTTAGTAAAGCTTCTGCTCTAAGGTTTTCCCAATTTGTATATGGCGAGGCTTCCATGATAGCCCCTTTGGTCTTTAGAAGGATATAAATCATTTTTATCACTAATGATATAATATTCTAATTCCCCCATCGCTTTAAAAGTATAGCCAGTATCTTTTGTAAATTGAGTTGAGGCTTTCTTTAAAATATATTCAGGAGCACTTTCAAGAGGTTGTCCTCCTTTAATGTAAAATGAACAAAGAATATCTAGTGTTGGATGTTCGGTAAACGGATTTACAAAAGCAGTTCTAAACCTTGGAATAACATACAAATCACTAAAATCTGCATCTATATAAGAAAATAAACTTGAGCCATCTACGCGCTCTCCAGTTGATAATATTGATTCTAGATAATCTTTACTGGTAATAACAAAATTTAAGGTTTTTAGTTTTCCATCTTCACCTACATATCTTAAATTTAACATCTCAATATGATGGTCATCAATAAATTTAATAATGTCGTATTTTGTGAATTCTCGAGCTGGTTTTTTTAAGATGTTTAACCAGTTTATTTGGGTTCATTAATATTTCTAAATCGCTCATTTTATGTGTTCATTATTTTGATAATCTAAAACGTTTTCGAATAAGAAAAACGTTAACAAATATACTATCTTTTAAGGTTGAATTAAATAGAATATATGCAGTAATTAAGTTTAACTTACCCTATAATTAATGGAGATTTTTTGATAATAATTATCTCTTTTTTAATGTAAAGAATTAAAAACTATGAATATGAAGTGAAATTTTAATAAAAATTAGAATAAATTAAAAAAATTAACGATTTAACTATTGTTTTATACTTGATAAATAACCTACTAGTGAAATTCTATTTTTTTGCGTAATCAGTTGAAGTTTAAATTTTATATATCAACAAAAAAGCTTCAACTATTAAATTGAAGCTTTTTTAATTTATATTTTTAAGGTGTTATATTTTAAATGTAATTACAGGTAATTTGGCATGATTAGCCAAATCTTCTCCAATACTTCCAGTAAATAAGTGTGCTAAACCTCTTCTTCCGCTCGTGTTTAATAAAATTACATCAGCATCAATTACATTTGAAAAGTTTAAAATTCCTGCTTCAACAGAAATATCATTGTAGATATTTAATGTATAATCACCTAATTCATATTCATTTATAAAATTTCTAATGGCATCACTAGATTCTTTTGTTGTTTCAAAATTATGAATGGTATTAATTTTTAATAAATGAATTCTTGCGTTAAAAAGGGAAGAAAAATTTAAAATATTTTGGAAAGTTACTTTGCTTTTTTGTTCAAAATTAGAAGCAAATACAATATTCTCAATTTTAAAGTGTTCAATTTCTTTCTTAATAACAAGTACGGGGATTTCTGAATTTCGTACAATTTTTTCAGTATTTGAACCAACCAACATATCTTCAAGCGCAGAAGTACCTTTAGATCCCATAACTATTAAATCTATAGATTGTTTTTTACTTTCGTCAATAATACCATCATAAGCTTTATGAAATTGAACGGAATCTGCAACTTCTATTCCTTCAAAAAAAGGTAATTTTTTAAAATCCTCAAATTTTTCATAGGCTCGTTTTAAAAATAATAAAGTTGTAGGATTGTTGTTAGAATTTCCAAAGCTAGATGGATCAACAATACCAGTAGGTAATTCAAGCATATGTAATAAATATATTTTTGAATTTGTAACTTTAGCGATATCAGTTGCAACCTTTGCAGCATATTTTGCTTGATCAGAAAAATCAATAGGGACTAAAATATTTTTCATAAAAATTTAGTGTAAATAATGTTATGTAAGTTGTAAAGTTAATAATTTTAAACTAAAAAGAAGAATGAATTTTTATCATTTAAAAAATTGTTAGTATATTTGCACCGAATTAGGATAATTTAGAAGGATAGGAGGGGACAATAAGTCCCCTCTTTTTATACTGATACAATGGATAAAGGAAAAGTTATAGATTTATTAAATAATGCTCTTGAAGAAAATAAGGAGTTGTTTTTGATAGAATTGAAATTTTTAGCTGACAACAAAATTTATGTTGAAGTTGATGGTGATCATGGAGTAACATTAAAAGAATGTATTAGGATTAGCAGAGAAATTGAACATAATTTAGATAGAGAAGAGGAGGATTTTTCATTAGAAGTTACTTCTCCTGATGTTGCCAATCCATTAAAAGTTAAAAGGCAATATATAAAAAATATCAATCGTATTTTGGATGTAAAGTTACGAGATAACACAAATGTTCAAGGGCAGCTTAAAAGTGTGACAGATACTAAAATAGAGTTAGAATGGAAAGCACGAGAGCCAAAGCCAATAGGGAAAGGAAAAATAACTGTAGTTAAAAATGAAGTAATACAGTTTGAAGATGTTTTAGAAGCAAAAGTGAAAATAATATTTTAATTTAGAGGGTGCATGGAAAATTTAGCATTAATTGAGTCATTTTCAGAGTTTAAAGGAGATAAAGATATAGATAGAGTAACGCTTATGGCAATACTTGAAGAAGTTTTTAGAGCAGCTTTAAAAAGAAAATTTGGATCAGATGACAACTTTGATATCATTATTAATCCAGATAAAGGAGATTTAGAAATTTGGAGAAACAGAATTGTTGTAGCTGATGGAATGTCAGAAGATGATAATGAAGAAATTGAACTTTCAGAAGCTCGAAAAATTGAACCAGATTTTGAAATTGGAGAAGATGTGTCAGAAGAAGTGAAATTAATAGATCTTGGTAGAAGAGCAATTTTAGCGTTACGTCAAAATCTAATTTCAAAAATATATGAGCATGATAGCACCAATACCTTTAAGCATTTTAAAGAATTGGAAGGTGATATTTACACTGCAGAAGTTCATCACATTCGCCATAACGCAATAATATTGTTGGATGATGATGGAAATGAAATTGTATTACCAAAAAGTGAGCAAATTCGTTCAGATTACTTTAGAAAAGGAGATTCAGTACGTGGTATTATTAAATTGGTTGAGCTACGAGGTAATAAGCCAGTAATTATATTGTCTAGAACAGCACCCGAATTTTTAGTTAAATTATTTGAACAAGAAATTCCTGAAGTTTTTGATGGTTTAATCACCATTGAAAAAGTTGCAAGAATTCCAGGCGAAAAAGCAAAAGTAGCAGTAGATTCTTACGATGATAGAATTGACCCGGTAGGAGCCTGTGTAGGTATGAAAGGATCTCGTATTCATGGAATTGTTCGTGAATTAGGAAACGAAAATATTGATGTGCTTAATTACACTAAAAATACCCAGCTTTTTATAGCAAGAGCATTAAGTCCTGCAAAAGTAGTATCCATGGTAATTCATGAAGAAGAAGGAAGGGAAGATGGAAAAAAAGGGCATGTAGATGTGTATTTATTACCTGAAGAAGTATCAAAAGCCATTGGAAAAAACGGCGTTAATATTCGTTTAGCATCACAATTAACAGGTTATGAGTTAGATGTTCAACGAGAAGGTGTACAAGCAGAGGATGATGTTGAATTGACAGAATTTTCTGACGTAATTGAAGCTTGGGTAATTCAAGAATTCAATAAAATTGGTCTTGATACAGCAAGAAGTGTATTAGAAAAAGACGTAAAAGAACTTTTAAAAAGAACCGATTTAGAGGAAGAAACTATTTTAGAAGTTCAAAAAATATTAAGAGAAGAGTTTGAAGATTAATTTCTAAAAATTCAACAATAATAGGCTTAAAATTAATTATATGGCTGACGACAAAACATTGAGACTAAACAAAGTATTAAGAGAATTAAACATTTCGTTAGATAGAGCTGTTGAGCATTTGGCGCATAGCGGTTTTGAAATAGACGCTAGACCAACCACTAAAATAACTAATGAAGAATACAAAATACTATTGGATGGTTTTCAAACAGATAAAAGTAAAAAAGTAGCTTCAAAAGAGGTTGGTGAAGAAAAGAGAAAAGAGAAAGAAGCAATTAAAATTGCTCTTGATGAAAAGCTCGAGCAAAAACGCCTTGAAGAAGAAGCCAAAAGAGTTGTCGTTAAAGCCAAAGCTGAAAGGTTAGAAGTTAAAACTGTTGGTAGAATTGAGATAGAGACAAAAAGAGAAGAGATTATTATACAAAATAAGGAAGAAACAAAAACTGTTGAGGTTGAAGAAAAACAACATGTAGTGGTTGATAAACCAAAACAAGTTGATAAAGTTATAGAAACAAGAGTTGAGGAGCCAAAAGTTAAAAAGGATACGCCAAATGTAGTTGAAGAAGTTAAAGCTAAAATTCCAAAAATTGTTGAAGTTCCAATTGAAAAAATAGTTAAGCAACCAAAGCTTGATGTTAAAGAAACTTTAAAAGAAGTTCCTTCAGAAAAATTAAAAGAAGTTAATAAAGAACCTATTAAAGGCATTATTAGCGATGTAGTTAAAAATGAGGAAAAAGAAGATAAAGAAGAGGAACTAGGACCTAAAACAATTGAAACTCAATATAAAAAATTAAGTGGGCCTAAAATTACAGGTAAAACAATTGATTTAAAACAGTTTGAAAGACCTAAAAAGAAAAAACCAGAAGCTGTTGTTAAAAAACAAGCTGAAGCTGACGCAAATAAAAAGAAAAGAAGAAGAATAGTAAAAAAAGCCCAACCACTTAACCCACGAAAACCTGCTGGTTCAGGTGCACCTGGGCAAAGAACACCTAGAGGACCTATAAGACCTGCTAGACCTGCTGGAGGAGGAAGAAAACAAATTGTAAAAGTTGAACCAACTGAAGCTGATGTTCAAAAACAGGTTAGAGAAACTTTAGAAAAACTACAAGGAAAAACTAAAAAAGGAAAAGGAGCAAAATACAGAAGAGATAAAAGAGAACATCATAGAGAACAAACAGATATCGATTTAGAACTTCAGGCGATTGAAAGCAAAGTGCTTAAGGTTACAGAATTTGTTACAGTAAGTGAAATTGCTACAATGATGAATATACCTGTTACTGATATAATTTCCACATGTATGTCCTTGGGAATGATGGTAACAATGAATCAACGTTTAGATGCTGAGACCATTGTTATAGTTGCTGAGGAATTTGGTTATACAGTAGATTTTGTTGGGGCAGAAGTAGAAGAATCTATTGAAGAACATACAGATACTGCTGATGAATTAGAAACAAGAGCACCAATCATTACAATAATGGGGCATGTTGATCACGGTAAAACATCATTACTTGATTATATACGTGAAGAAAATGTAATAGCAGGTGAATCAGGAGGTATTACACAGCATATTGGAGCTTACGGAGTTGAATTAAAAAGTGGTCAAAGAATCGCATTTTTAGATACACCAGGTCACGAAGCTTTTACAGCAATGCGTGCTCGTGGTGGGCAAGTTGCAGATATTGTAATTATTGTAATCGCAGCTGATGATGATGTGATGCCACAAACAAAAGAAGCCATTAGCCATGCGCAAGCAGCAGGTGTTCCAATTGTTTTTGCAATTAATAAAATTGATAAGCCAACAGCTAATCCAGATAAAGTAAAAGAACAACTTTCAGCTATGAATTTATTGGTTGAAGATTGGGGAGGTAAAATACAATCGCATAATATTTCAGCAAAAACTGGAGAAGGGGTAGATGAATTACTTGAAAAAGTATTGTTAGAAGCTGAAATGTTAGATTTAAAAGCAAATCCAAACAAACGAGCAGTAGGTACGGTTGTTGAAGCTTTATTAGATAAGGGGCGTGGATATGTTTCTACAATTTTGGTTCAAGAAGGAACCTTAAAAATAGGGGATTATATGTTAGCTGGAAAGCATAGTGGAAAAGTAAAAGCTATGTTTGATGAAAGAGGAAATAATATGGATCAAGCAAGACCGTCAACACCAGTTTCAATACTTGGTTTGGATGGTGCACCACAAGCGGGTGATAAATTTCATATTTTTGAAGATGAAAAAGAAGCAAAACAAATAGCTACCAAACGTGCACAATTACAACGTGAGCAATCTGTAAGAACACAACGCCATATTACTTTAGATGAAATTGGACGTAGAATTGCATTAGGAGACTTTAAAGAATTAAACATTATTTTAAAAGGTGATGTTGATGGTTCTGTTGAAGCTTTAACCGATTCTTTCCAAAAACTTTCAACTGATGAAATTCAGGTAAATATAATTCATAAAGGTGTTGGAGCGATTACAGAATCAGATGTGTTATTAGCTTCAGCTTCAGATGCAATTATTGTTGGATTTAATGTAAGACCTTCAGGAAACGCAAGAACATTAGCTGATAATGAAGAAATTGATGTAAGAACATATTCTATTATATATGATGCAATTAACGATTTACGTGATGCAATGGAAGGTATGTTATCTGCTGAAATTAAAGAAGAAGTAATTGGTAATGTAGAAATTAGAGAAATTTATAAAATTTCTAAAGTTGGAAACATTGCAGGTTGTATGGTTGTTAGCGGTAAAATACTTAGAACTTCAAAAATTAGAATAATAAGAGATAGTGTGGTAGTTCATTCAGGTGAATTAACAGCTCTTAAACGTTTTAAAGATGATGCTAAGGAAGTAACAAAAGGGTTTGATTGTGGTATTCAAATTAAGAATTTCAATGATATTGAAGTTGGTGATGTGATTGAAGCTTATCATGAAATAGAAGTTAAAAAGAAACTTAAAAGAAATTAAACTAATTAATATTTATGAAAAAAGCGTGCAATTGCACGCTTTTTAGGTACTAACCCCTAAAGTGTGTAAGTTTCAAAAAACTCAGGATTGAATTCAATCCTGAGTTTTTAAATTTTATACACTTATGAAACGAGAAAGTTAGACGTTCATTTAGATTATGGTAAACATTAAAAGAGCAAAGAAAATAATCTACGCAACGGGTACACAAAAAAGAAGCTACCAGAGATGTCTTAAAAACCTGAGTTCGATGTAAGGATTTAGAAGAATAATGCTAATTGGGTTGTATTTTGAGTTTCAAATTTAATACTTGGTTTCTTTTCTTGAAAAGAATAAGCAATAAGACTAGCAACTAAATTTGTAATAAAATTAGCAAATGATCTATGCCTGGAATCAAAAAAAAGCCGATAATCATTTTTTGATTATCGGCTTTTAATTTTTAACTAAGAATATTATTCTTCGTATGAATGTTTGTAGGGTTCACCACTTACAATTTTTAGCATATCTTCTTCAATAGTTTCTCTTGGGTATTCAACAAAACGACCAATTTCTTTTTCATTTTTGTAAAAAATAAAAGTAGGTACTCTTTCAATATTAAATCCTTCTTGTAAATTATCTGGTGTAGCTTTACTTCTGTTAACTGTTATTAATTCTAAATTGTTATAATCAAAATCAGCTTCATCTAAAATTTTATATAAAACGGGTGTTTGCTCTTTACTATCACCACACCAAGTTCCCATAAAAGCTTTAATATTAACTTCTTTTAAAAGTGGTTTTAACTTTTCTATGACCTTTTTATTAGACTTATATTCATCATAATTAGGAGTAAACCAAGCATTAAAAGGTTCTTGTAGAAAACTTTTTTTATTGGCAATCCCAACTAAATTACCTGCTTCATCTTTTACAGCAGTTACTTCCTTTTTTTGAGCAGCACAGCTAATTGAAGCAATAAGAATTAAACTTAAAAGTATTTTTTTCATGTTATTAAATTTATTTTCAGTAAATCTACAAAATTATATCAAAGAATGGCGTGTCATTACTGCTGGTTGCTCTATTCCCATTAATTTTAAAATAGTAGGAGCTATATCTCCTAAAACACCATCTTTTATATTTTTTAAATCTATATCAACTAAAATAAAAGGAACTGGGTTTGTTGTATGCGATGTATGAGGAGATCCATCAGGATTCATCATAGTTTCACAATTTCCGTGATCGGCAATTATTAAGATTGTATAATCGTTTTGAATAGCTGAGGTAACAACATCTTCAACACATTTATCAACGGCTTCACAAGCTTTTATTGCAGCTTCCATAACACCTGTATGCCCAACCATATCTCCATTGGCAAAGTTTAAACAAACAAAATCTACTTCTTTTTTATTTAATTCAGGAATAATGGCATCTCTAATTTCAAATGCACTCATTTCTGGCTTCATATCATAGGTTGCGACCTTTGGAGAATTCAATAAGATTCGTTTTTCTCCTTTAAATTCTTTTTCTCTTCCTCCTGAGAAGAAAAAAGTTACGTGTGGATATTTTTCTGTTTCGGCAATCCTAATTTGTTTTTTACCTTCTTTTTCTAATACTTCACCAAGTGTTTCTACTAAATTATCTGTATTATAAATAATATTGATATTCTTGAAACTTTCATCATAATTTGTCATTGTTGTGTAATGCAATGGCAATGTTTTCATACCAAATTCAGGAAAATCTTTTTGAGTTAAAACCTCCGTAAGTTCTCTTCCTCTATCTGTTCTATAATTAAAGAAAATAACAACATCATCAGCTTTAATTTGTGCTTTTGGAGCACTATTCCCATCTGTTATAATAATTGGTTTAATAAATTCATCCGTTACATTATTAGCGTAACTTTTTTCAATACTTCCAAGTGCATTTGTAGATTTTTCTCCAGTTGCATTTACTAAAGCATCATATGCTATTTTTACACGTTCCCAACGTTTGTCACGATCCATTGCATAATAACGGCCAATAATTGAAGCCAATTCTCCAGTTGTTTTAGCCATATATTCCTGAATGGCATTTATAAAGTATTTACCGGATTTAGGATCGCAATCTCTTCCGTCAGTAAATGCGTGTAAATATAAATTTTCAGCATTGTTTTCAGTAGCAACATCTAACAATCCTTTTATATGATCAATGTGTGAGTGAATTCCACCATCAGAAACCAAACCTAATAAATGAATATTTTTATTGTTTTCTTTGGCATAAGACAGGGCATCTAATAAAACTTTTTCTGTTCCCAGTGTTTTATTTTTAACCGCCATATTTATACGAACTAAGTTTTGATACACAATTCTACCAGCACCTAAATTCATATGTCCAACTTCACTATTTCCCATTTGTCCTTCAGGTAAACCAACATGTTCACCATCAGTTCTTAAACTTGCGTTTGCATATTTGTGGTATAAACTATCTATATAAGAAGTTTTTGCATTAAAAATTGCTGAAACTTTTGGATCTTGAGTAATTCCCCAACCATCTAAAATCATTAAAATTACTTTCTTATTCATTCTAAATTATTTTTAATTTTATGAATTTCAAATATACGAAGTATTCAACTTAACAGCTTTATAATTAGATCTTAAATTAGTGTGAAAATCACTAAAACGATTGCGGAATTTATACTTATGGCATACATCAATGATTTTAAGTAATTTTATTGTTTTCAAAATAAATGAAAGGTTAAAGTATTGTTAATAGGATGGTTTGATTGTAACTACTTGGGATTTTGATCAGTCTTTTGTATATAATTTTTAACTTAAAACGTAATCAAAATGAAAAAATTATTCTTATCCATCACTCTTTTATCAGTAATGTTAGTTTCAGCAAAAACAGTAGATCCAATTAAAATAAATGCGGATTATACTTCTTATTATAGTACAAATGTTAATTCGTTTTGTAAGCTAATTCAAATGGGAAATTATGAAATTGTTGAATCTTTAATTAAGCAGGGTGCAGATGTTAATTTAAAATCTATGGGTTTAACACCTTTAATGTTTGCTGCTAGACATAACAAAGCTAAAATCGCTGAATTATTAATTAATAACGGAGCAAAATTAAGAGCAAAGTCAACTAAAGGATTTACAGCTTTAAAATGGGCTGAACTTTCTAATGCTAATGCCACCTACAAAATAATTGAGGCTGCATTAGAAAATCAAAAAAGAAAATAAAGAAAATAATTCTTCTTAAAATTGTTTCTGCTAGGTCGAATTTAATATTCGGCCTTTTTAATTTTATAAATGGTTTACAACTCAATTTTCAAAAATTTGTAACTTACCAGCATAAAATTAACTAAATGACAAAAACAATGAAGTTTAATGAAGTAACTAAAAAGTTACCAAAACATTTACATAAGTTTATTGTTAAGCAACCCTATGCAAATTATACAGCGAAAAATCAGGCTGTTTGGCGGTATGTGATGCGCATGAATATTGATTATTTAAGTAAAGTTGCCCATGAATCGTATTTAGAAGGATTAGCAAAAACAGGTATTTCTATTGAGACTATTCCAAAAATGGATGGAATGAACAGGATTTTAAAAGACATTGGTTGGGCCGCAGTTTCAGTTGATGGATTTATTCCCCCCAATGCTTTTATGGAATTTCAAGCATATAATGTGCTGGTAATAGCTTCAGATATTAGAACTTTAGAACATATTGAATATACACCAGCGCCTGATATTTTACATGAAGCAGCAGGTCATGCACCCATCATTGCTAATCCTGAATATGCTGAATATTTACGCAGATTTGGAGAAATAGGAAGTAAAGCTATTTCTTCAGCAAAAGATTTTGAAATGTATGAAGCAATTCGGTTGCTTTCTATTTTAAAAGAAGATCCTAATTCAAATGATGCTGATATAAATAAAGCTCAAAAGAGTGTTGAAGAATTACAAAATAATATGGGTGAACTTTCTGAAATGGCTCAAATTAGAAACTTACATTGGTGGACTGTTGAATACGGACTTATTGGAACTTTAGAGAATCCTAAAATATATGGAGCAGGATTACTTTCTTCTATTCGAGAAAGTAAATGGTGTTTAACTAATGAAGTAAAAAAGGTGCCATATACGATTGAGGCTGTAAGTCAAAATTTTGATATTACAAAACCGCAACCTCAATTATTTGTGACTCCAGATTTTGCGCATTTAAGTTTTGTGTTAGAAGAGTTTGCCAACAAAATGGCTTTAAGAAAAGGTGGGTTTAAAGGTGTTCTAAAATTAATTGAATCTAATAATTTAGGAACCATAGAATTAAGTACTGGAATTCAAATTTCGGGAGTTTTTACAAATGTAATTACAGATGAGAATAACAAACCTCTTTATATTCAAACTACCGGACCAACAGCTTTGGCTAGTAGAGATAAGGAATTAATTGGTCATGGAGTAGAATATCATTCTGAAGGATTTGGGAGTCCGATTGGTAAATTAAAAGGCATCAATTTAGCGATAGAAGATATGTCTCCAAAAGATTTAGAAGTTTATGGAATCTATGAAGGCAAAAGAACAACGTTACTTTTTGAGGGAAATATTAAAGTTGAAGGGGAAGTAATTACCGGAAAAAGAGATTTACAAGGAAAAATTCTTTTAATTTCATTTAAAAACTGCACTGTTACACAAAATGAAAATATATTATTTCAGCCAGAATGGGGAATTTACGATATGGCTATTGGGAAAGAAATTGTATCAGCTTGTGCAGGACCAGCTTCATTGAAATCCTTCAAAAATATTGGAAAAGTATCTAAAGAAAAAACACATAAAATTAGATATACTAAAAAAGAATTAAGGTTGCATAAATTGTATAAAAAAGTCGCTAAAATAAGAATAAATGAGAATATAGATATTGAAAAATTAACTGAAATACTTATAAATCTAAAGGATAATTACCCTGAGGATTGGTTGTTACCATTAGAAATATTTGAATTGGTTTATAATTCAAATTTAAAATTTGAATCTGATGTTAAAGCATATCTATCTGAAATTAAAAAGATTAGTAAATATGAACATCTTATAGATAATGGTGAGAATTTGATTACAAAAAACAATTAGTAATTGCTGTTACTTTTAATTGTGAATTTTTAGTTTATATTTGCGCAAAAATTAAAATTTAAAGAAATGAGTTTTTTTGGTTTATTTGGAGGAAGTACAGAAGGAGCATCAATTGAAGAATATTTAAATGATGGAGCAGTAGTAATTGATGTTAGAACAGTTGGTGAGTTTAGTGAAGGTCATGTGAAAGGTTCTAAAAATATGGTATTAAATATTATTCCGGGGAAAGTGGCTGAGATTAAAAAATTAAATAAAAAAGTAATTGCGGTTTGCAGAAGTGGGGCAAGAAGTGGACAAGCAACATCGTTTTTAAAACAACAAGGTATTGATGTTATAAACGGAGGTCCTTGGCAAAATGTAGCTAAATTTGTGAAATAAAATTACTATAATAAAAAAAAGAAGCTTTAGTTTCTCTTTTTTATTATAGTAATTTGTGCTTCTTTGCTTTAATTACGGCTTCCATTTTATTATGAACTTGTAATTTTCTGTATATATTTTCAATATGCTTTCTAACAGTTGAAGGTGAAATAATTAAATTATTAGCTATTTCATTATAATTTAATCCTTTGCTAAAATGTTCTAAAATATTTGTCTCTCTATTGGTTAGTTTAATTTTATCTACTTCATTTACATCTTGAGTTAAAATTATTGGGTTTCTTAATAAATTTAATGTTTTTAAAGCAATACTAGGTGTCATAGGTGCACCGCCATTTATAACTTCTAAAATACATTTATGTAAATTTTGAGCATCAATTTCTTTCAATAAATAACCATTTGCTCCAGCTTTAATTGCATTAAAAATATTTTCATCATTATCAAAAACAGTGAGCATAATTATTTTAATGTGTGGATATTTAGATTTTACAATTTCTGTTGCTGTTATGCCATCCATTTCGGGCATTTGAATATCCATTAAAATAACATCTATATTATGATTTACTTCTAGTTTTCCTATAAGTTCGGCTCCATTATTTCCTTTAAATTTATATTCTAAACTTTCAAAAAAGGATAGCTTTTCAATTATTGCTTTTGCTAAAAAGCTATTGTCTTCTGCAATTGCTATTCGTAATTTCATAAAATAAGTTTTAATAAAAATAAGATTTAAGTATTAATAAAACTATACGTCATTTGTCTTATTTTTAGGACAAACAATTTTAATAGATGTTCCTTGGTTTGGTTGAGAATTGATTGAAATAGCACCACCAACTTCGTTAATTCTTTGTTGCATATTTTCTAAACCATTGCCAAGTTCAACGGTATTTAGGTCAAAACCTTTACCGTTGTCACTTATTTCAAATTCAATGGTTGATAAGTTTTCAGAAATATGAATATTAATTTCTGTTGCCTTAGCATATTTAATGGCATTATTTATAGCTTCTTGTATAATTCTAAATACATTAATTCCTTTTATTGAAGTGAAAGTGAACTCCTTTGAAATGGAAGATTCAAAATTAAATTGGATGTTATTTGTGGCACTTTTAGCTTTTTCAATAAATGATAAAACACGAGCTTGTAAATCTTCAAATGAAATTTCATTTTTGTTCATTGCCCATATGGTGTCCCTTAATTGCCCAATTGTACTTACCGCAAACTGATTAATTTCAGTTAATTTATTTTTAAGTTTCTCATTAGCCGAATTTGATAAATATTTTAAGTTATCAATAGATGAGATTATAAAGGTAAGTTGCGAGCCAATATTGTCGTGTAAATCTCGAGAAATACGTAAACGCTGATCTTGTAATTTGCTGTATGATTGAGTTTCTTTAAGGTGAAGTTGGTTTATATATTCTCTTTTTTTATGTTGCTGGCGTTTGTACAAGCCAAATGAAATAAGTGTAAAAATTAGCAGCCCTGAACCTAATAAAAGTGTGTATAAATTTTTATTTTTTATATCTAATTTATTTTTTAGTAATTGTTCTTTTTGTTGCGAAATTTCTTTTTCTTTTTTAGCAGTTTCAAACTCTATTTGTAATTCAGCTACCCTTGAATTTGTTTGTGCATTTAAAGTACTGTCTTTTAGTTTTTGATAAATTGAATTGTAATTAAAAGCATTTTTATAATTATTTTGTAATAAATAGATTTTAGTCAAATATTCAGCACAATATTTTTGTAAAAACACTATGTCATTTTCTATTGATAAATCATATCCTTTTTTAAAGTTTTTAATGGCAAGATTATAATTTTTTTCAGCAAAATATAAATCTCCAAAATACACATAATTATCTATAATACCATACGTGTCATTACGCTTTAAGCGAATTACTTGTGAACTATCTATGTATTTTTTAGCCGTATTAAATTGTTTTAAGCTAATATTAACTGTGGCTAAATGCACATAGCCATATGGTATTCCTATACTGTCATTATTTTGTTTTTTGATATTTAATGATTTATTATGGTAAAATAAAGCACTATCGTATTTTTTCTCCATTCCTTGTAAAATGCCGTAATTATCATAGGTAGCATCTATTTTTAACCTATCAGAGAAATTTTCAATTAAATAAATCCCTTTTCTCATATAGTGTAATGCATTTTTAAAATCTTCGCGTTTAATGGAATATCCTAATGCACCATAAGCGTAACCAGCTTTACTAAGTTCACCAAGATTTTCGTAAACCTTAATAGCTTTTAAATTGTAAAAAACTTTTTTTTCACGCTTATCTTTATAGGTATAAATTTGACCTAATTGGAGATATGCTTCTGCTAAAGAATTGCTGTCATTAAATTTTACAGATAGTTTCACAGCTTTTTTTGCAAGTATTTCGGAAGAGATAATATTCCCTATAAATTTATCATAAGGAATTTTTAAAATAACTTTTAGTTGTTGCTTTTGAGATAAATGATTTATTGAGTTTTGAATACTGTCAGCATAAAAGCTATTTTTAGAAATAGTTAATTGTGAAATAAAAATGAATATATAAAGAAACTTAATTTTCAAGGAAATTTTATTTTTAGCAATTTAAAAAAAAATAACCAATTCAAATAAAAGATATTGAATTGGTTAGGTTTGTTTCTTATAAATGCTGTATTAGAATTTAATTAGAAATTATTATAAATAGCGTGGGTTAAAAAACAACATTCTAATTAGGTTATAATATTTTTAAATTAATTTATATTACTTAAAAATTGGGATAATGATTTATTTAAGTATTGGCTACCTGCATCTAAAACACCTTTTTTATAAACTTGCGATTCACAAGGTACTGCTTGCATTTTGCTCAAAACTTGATCAGGAACATTAAATACTCTTAAACTACCCATACTAGTTCCCCATAGATCTTGAGATGCACTTTTTACTGCTTTGTATTTTTTACTTTCAAAAACTCCATTAATTAAAATTTTCTTTTTAGGTACTAGAATTAGGGATGCTTGATTTTTTAATCCTTCTTTAAATGAAAATAAATTTGAAGTGTTTAATAGAAGAACTTTACCCCATGACCCTTTTTTTTCTACAGAAGTTGATTTTGTAATGCTAAGTTCTGTTTTAGCTACAATTTTAGCAACTCCTCCAAAGGTTTTTGTTAATGCTCTACTACCTTGAGATTCAGCATCTTTAACAAAAGGGATGGCAATATTAACCCTTATTACAACGGTACCTCCTAAATCTTTTGATGTTCCCATTCCATTGTCAAAAATACTTTTCTTTTTAATTTTACCTTTTGAATTCATGTTTTTAACTAAGAATAGTACATCAGTTGGAGCAGTAGAAACATATCCTGGAAATTGTGCTTTGCTTGGCGTGCCTCCTTTAACGAGTTTCCAATTTTTAAATCTGTCTATTTTTGAAGCTTCATCTGCAGTAATAATTTGAAACCCTTTTGCTTTTAATTTTGAAATATAATCAGCATACAGTTTATCGGTTATTTCTTGTAAGTCTGTTTCACTAACACCTTGTACACCTAATACTAATTGTGCTTTTGCATTGCCTCTATAACCGCCACCAAATTCTCTTCCTCCTTTTGCTATTTCTATTTGGTCGAACAGCATTTGATAATTCACAAAGAAATCTTGAATAAATATTTTTTTTGGGGCAGTTGCAAAATTTTTCATGCCATATCCCGCTTCTTTTTTAATCTCTACTTTACCAACTTGTTGTGCGAAAATAATTGCTGTAAAAAAGACTGTAACTACAAAAATTAATTTTTTCATTTTTTTTCATTTTAAATTAATAGTTCAAAAATCTAATAAAAAACGTGGGTAATCAATACGGCAAATGCCGTATATTTTTAAATGACTGTAAAACTTTTATCTAAAGCAAATTTTCTATTTCTTTGGGAATAATAAAATAAATTATTAATGCAATTTGTATTTATAGTTTTATTTCAATTCTATTTCTAAAATCCGATATTGTTTTTCTTTAAAAAAAGGTTACGCATAGAGCGTAACCTTCCAAAGATTTATTAAATTGATAGATTTCAGATCAACAATATTAGATAGTTTTTTTATTCAAGTTAAATGCACCATTGGTAATGTTTTTAATAGTATTATCTGTAAGAACATTCTTACATTTAAAATTAAATGTAGCTTTAATATTGGATCCAGTTTCTTCTGATACAGTTAACGACCCAACCTTTGTATCATTATAAGGAGCCTGCCAAATTTCTATTACAGAAGCTTGAGGGTTGCTTAAATTAACTGCTGTTTCTGAATAAGATGCGGAATTTGTTACAGCAATGTTTGCTCCTGAAATGTCATAAGTTCCTATGCCTGTATAGCCAAATATTGTAATTGCAAAGGCATTTCCATCACTATTTGAAGCAATAATAACTAAATTATCTCCTTGACTGGTAGTTGCAACAGTTGCTGAAGATGAAATTTCCATAGATTGATATGATGTTCCATCAACTTTGGCTGTTAACGTTCCAGAAGTGGCACTTCCACTTCCAACAGCACCATCACTTTTTGAACATGATGAGAATAAAACAATAGACATTGTTATTGTTAATGCCAGAATTTTTTTTAATGTTTTCATATTAATTTGATTTTAAAGTTATACTTCAAAAGTCAGATTTATAAAAACTGAAATCAATACGGCATTTGTCGTATTTTTTTAAAAAGAAATATTATAGTTATTTTTTAGGGAAGTAATGTTTTGCTGTAAAGCGACTAAAAATTGTTGATGTTGCTCAGAGTTAGGATTGAAAGGTTTGTGTGCCAAGCCTCTTTGAATACTTTCTACTTCATTCATAATCGTTGCCACCTTTTCATCAACCCAAACTAGTTGAAATTGTTCCCAAATATAATTAATTGCGGTTTCATTTGGATGCAACATATCACTATTATAAAAACGATACTCACGTAAATCGTCCAACATAATTTCGTAAGAAGGGAAATAATATTTTTGATTATTCTTATTTATTACTTGATGAATTGCAGAAATTAAATGAGCTTTACTTTGTGAATTTTCTACAAAACCATCCTTTAAATGCCTTACAGGACTTACGGTAAAAATGATATTTACTGTAGGATTAACATCTTTTAAAAGGGCACATATATTTTCTAAAGAAGCACTAATTTCTTCAACTGAAAGGAATTCTTTCAAGAATTTTTTTTGAGGAACCTTATGGCAATTGCCAACAATTGTATCTGACTCTATAAACCGATACACCCAAGCTGTTCCTAACGTAATTGTAATGTGTGATGCTTCACTTAGTTGTTTATTTGTTGATAGAATTTTAGTGTTTAAATTTTGAAGTAATTCGTCTTTATTACTAGAACTTAAATCGGAATGTGCATCAAAACAATGCCAGCGTTCATTTAATTGAAAAATGTCTTTTTCTGAATATTCTTTTCGGTTAATTGCATTGGTAATTAATTTTTCAATAGCAATTGGATTGAACAAAATACCAAATGGATTGCTAAAAGCATTGAACTTAAAGTAGTTTAATTTATGATAAATATTTTCTGAAAAGCAAGAACCAATAAGTAACAATTTAGAATTATAATCAATTTGATTACGTTCTTTTTGAAGTTGTATGTTGGTTCTAAAATTCATTTTATGCTAATTGTATAATTATCGTCATGCTGAACCTGTTTCAGCATCTTTTGATGAGAGCATGAATCAAGTTCAGGGTGAGGGATTTAAAAAAACTAAAATAATTAAACAATATATCTTTTGCTTTCTTCTAATGCTTTTTCAATTCCTTCTGGGTTTCTACCTCCTGCAGTTGCAAAATAAGGTTGTCCACCTCCACCACCTTGGATTAACTTCCCAAGTTCACGAACTATTTTTCCAGCATCTAATTGTTTTTTATTCACTAAATTTTTAGCAATATAACACGTTAAAAAAGCTTTCTCATCAGATTCTGAACCAACTAATAAAAATAAATTCTCTACTTGGTTTCCTAAGTCAAAAGCTAAATCTTTAATACTATTTTGATCTAAATCTATCTTTTTAGCTAAGAAATTAATACCATTTATAGTTTCAACTTCATCAATTAAATCACCTTTTAAGTTTTTAGCTTTCTCTTTTAATAAAGCTTCTAGTTGTTTTTTAAGTACAGTGTTTTCGTCTTGTAAATCAACAATTGATTTTTGTGGATTGGCAGGATTTTTTAATAATTCTTTTATTTCTGAATACATTCTATTACTTTCAAAGTAAAATTCTTTAGTTGCATCATTTGTAATAGCTTCAATACGTCTAATACCGGCAGCAATTGCTGATTCTGAAGTAATTTTAAAATGCCAAATATCGCTGGTGTTTTGTACATGAATTCCACCACAAAGTTCTACTGAATGTCCAAATTGAATAGTGCGAACAGTATCTCCATATTTTTCACCAAACAAAGCCATGGCGCCTTTTTTAATAGCAGTTTCCATAGGTATATTTCTAAATTCTTCTAATGGAATTTTACTAGAAATTCGCGCATTTACAAAATCTTCAACAGCTTGTAATTCATCTGCTGTTAATTTTGAAAAATGTGAAAAATCAAAACGTAAACTTTTTGAATGTACCGATGAACCTTTTTGTTCAACATGAGTTCCTAATATTTCTCTTAATGCTTGATGTAAAAGGTGAGTTGCTGTATGATTACAAGCAGTTCTATGACGTTGTTTTTCATCAACTACCACTTTAAAAATTTGTGTAGGATCTTTAGGTAAACTTTTAGCAAAATGAATGATTAAATTATTTTCTTTTTTGGTGTCAATAATATAAATAACGTTACCATTACTTACTTCAAGATAGCCTTTATCTCCTACTTGTCCACCACCTTCAGCATAAAAAGGAGTCATATTAAATACCAATTGGTACAAGTCTCCATCTTTTTTAGAGGAAATTTTTCGGTAACGTGTTATTTTAACGTTAGCTTCCAATGTGTCATAGCCAATAAATTCTTCCTCAGCATCATCAAATAAAACAACCCAATCATCGGTTTCAACAACTGCTGCAGCTCTTGAACGTGTTTTTTGTTTTTCTAATTCAATTTTAAAATCTTCTTCATTTAATGTCATTCCTTTTTCAGAAAGAATTAAAGCAGTTAAATCTATTGGAAAACCATAAGTGTCAAATAAATCGAATGCTTTTTTACCCGAAACTTCACTGCCTTTAGTGTTTTTTATTATACCATCTAATAGTATTAAACCTTGATCTAAGGTTCTTAAAAATGAATGTTCTTCTTCCTTAATAACATTGGTCACTAAATTTTTTTGAGCCTTCAATTCAGGAAAATACTCACCCATTTGGTTCGTTAAAGTGTTAACCAATTTATAGATAAAAGGTTCTTTTATATTTAAAAAAGTAAAACCATAACGGATAGCTCTTCTTAAAATTCGTCTAATTACATAACCAGCACCAGTATTTGATGGTAATTGTCCATCAGCAATGGCAAAAGCTACGGCACGAACGTGATCCGAAATAACGCGTATAGCAATATCAATTTCTTCATTTTTACCATAATTATTGTTAGTAATTGCTTCAACTTCTCTAATTAAAGGTGTAAAAACATCCGTATCATAATTAGATTGTTTGTTTTGTAAAACCATACACAAACGCTCAAATCCCATTCCTGTATCTACATGTTGAGCAGGTAATTTTTCTAAGGAACCATCGGCTTTACGGTTAAATTCCATGAATACTAAATTCCATATTTCCACCACTTGAGGATGGTCCATATTTACCAAACTTTTTCCAGAAATTTTTGCTTTTTCTTCTTCAGGTCTAATATCTACATGAATTTCAGAACATGGCCCACATGGCCCTTGAGCACCCATTTCCCAAAAATTATCTTTTTTATTTCCATTAATAATACGATCTTCGCTTATGTATTGTTTCCAAAAGTCATAAGCTTCTTGATCATAGTCTAGTCCATCTTCTTTAGCTCCTTCAAAAACAGTTACATATAAGCAATCCTTGTCAATTTTTAAAACATCAACCAATAATTCCCAAGCCCAAGTAATGGCTTCTTTTTTAAAATAATCACCAAAACTCCAGTTTCCTAACATTTCAAACATGGTATGGTGGTAAGTATCCTTGCCAACTTCTTCTAAATCGTTATGCTTTCCTGAAACTCGTAAACATTTTTGTGTGTCAGCAACACGTTTATCAACGGCGTTTTTTTGTCCTAAAAAGAACTCTTTAAAAGGGACCATTCCAGCATTGGTAAACATTAGCGTAGGATCATTCTTTAACACCATAGGAGAAGAAGGAACTATATTATGTTTTTTTGATTCAAAAAAGTCTAAAAATTCTTGACGGATTTGTTGTGATTTCATTTGTGATATCTTAGTTATTGTATGGTCTAATTGTATTTGTCAAAGTTTATTTTATTGAATTAAAATAACAATGATTTCAACTATTTTATTTGTTAATTATTTACTAAATAAAATGTGTTTTACAACTTTTGTAAAACATTTTGTAAATTTGTTAATTCTGCATCACAATATTAGCAAATATTATGGCGTTTTGTGTTGCAAAAATAACATAATTTATATTTATGGCGAAGGTAAAATATTATTACGACCCTGATACACTATCCTATCAAAAGATACGGGTTAAAAAGCGAGATACATTTAAAAAGTTTTTGTTAACTATTGTAGCAGCTATTCTGTTTATGTTTTTAGGTTTTGTAGTGCTTTCTATTATTTTTGAATCTCCAAAAGAGAAGGAAATTAAGCGTCAATTAGAGTTTGTAAAATTAAATGAAGAATTACATAGTAAGAAAATTGTACAACTCGAGAAAATTTTAGGGGATATACAAGATAGAGATAACAATATTTATCGTTTATATTTTGAAGTAAATCCTATTCCAAAAGAACAACGCATGGCTGGTTTTGGAGGCGTAAATAGATATAAGGCACTGGAAGGTTTTGATAACTCAAAAATGGTTATTGATGTTACTAAAAACATGGATATATTATCTAAACAATTGTATGTTCAGTCTAAATCATTAGATGAAATTGTAAAATTAGCAGAAAATAAAGAAGAATTGCTAGCTGCTATGCCTGCAATTCAACCTGTTAGAAAAGAAAATTTAACTAGAATGGCTTCTGGTTATGGTTGGAGATCCGATCCTTTTACGAAAGCAAGAAAAAAACATTATGGCATGGATTTTTCAGCACCAGTAGGTACACCAGTTTTTGCATCAGGAGATGGAATTGTACAAAGAGCAGATCAAAGAGCATCAGGTTTTGGTAAACATATTGAAATAAATCACGGATTTGGATATATAACTTTATATGCGCATTTAAGCAAATACAATGTTAAAAAAGGACAACATATAAAACGAGGAGACTTAATTGGTTTTGTTGGAAATACAGGGCGTTCTCAAGGACCACATTTACATTACGAAGTTCATAAAAACGGCGTTAAAGTAAATCCAATTGATTTTTACTATGGAAACTTATCTCCTGAAGAATTTGAAGCGATGCAAAAAGCAGCTCAAATTGAGGGACAATCACTTGACTAATGTTTATAGATTTACCAGAAAAAAGATATTATAAAATTGGTGAAGTGGCAAAGGCTTTTGGTCTAAATACTTCACATATAAGGTTTTGGGAAAAAGAATTTGATATATTAAAACCTAAAAAAAATAATAAGGGAAATAGATTATTTACACAAGAAGATCTTAAAAATTTAAAGCTTATTTATCATTTAGTTAAAGAAAAAGGCTTTACATTAGAAGGTGCAAAAGGGAAAATGAAGGAAAGCCCTAAAAGTGTAAAAAACAATCATGAAATTATCACTCGTTTAGAGGCTATTAAGGAAGAACTGATTAAAATTAAAAGCCAGATTGATTGATAAATTTCAATATTAATTTGTAACAAAATTTTGTATTGAACAACTAATAAAAGAGAATTATAAATAACTTAAAACTATACAAATGAAAAAGTGGCTAATTCCAGTAATTATTATAGGCGTAATTGCATTTGCAATATACAGAATGGGTGTTGGATTTTATAATACTGCTGTAAATCTTGAACAAGATTCTAAAACGGCTTGGTCAAATGTTGAAAGTGCTTATCAGCGTAGAGCAGATTTAATTCCAAATTTGGTTTCAACAGTAAAAGGATATGCAGCACATGAAAAAGAAACATTAGAAGGTGTAATTAAAGCAAGAGCAGCAGCAACACAAACTACTATTGATCCAACAAATATTACTCCAGAAAAAATGGCAGCTTTCCAAAAAGCACAAGATGGATTAAGTGGTGCATTATCTAGATTATTAGTTACTGTTGAAAAATATCCAGAGCTAAAAGCAAATCAGAATTTCTTAGAACTTCAAAGTCAGTTAGAAGGAACTGAAAACCGTATTAATGTTGAAAGAAACCGTTTTAACACTACAGTAAATGCATTTTCTAAGCATATTAAAAAATTTCCAAATAACATTTTAAATGGTTTTATTGGAAATTTCCAAGAGATGTCTAGATTTGAAGCTGCAGCAGGTAGTGATGTAGCACCAAAAGTTGAATTTTAATAAAGTCTATGTCTAAAATTGAAGATTTTTTAACAGCTTCTCAAGAACAACGAATTATTGAGGCTATAAAAACTGCTGAAAAAAATACTTCAGGAGAGATAAGAGTTCATATAGAAAAAAGTACAGAAAAACCTCCAATGGAAAGAGCTTTGGAGGTTTTTCATTTCTTAAAAATGGATACTACAAAGTTAAGAAATGGGATATTGCTTTACATCGCTGTTGAAAGTAGAAAATTTGTTATTTTAGGTGATGAAGGCATCAATAATAAAGTGCCTAAAGATTTTTGGGAAACCGAAAAAGAATTTATACTCTCTCATTTTGCTAAAGGTGAATTTGAAAAAGGAATTGAACAAACCATTATTAAAGTTGGAGAAAAGTTGAAAGATTTTTTCCCTTATCAATCAAACGACACAAACGAATTATCGAATGAAATTTCAAAAGGATAAAACAAACTTCTTAACTATACTATTGTTATTACTATTGATAACTAATAGTTTATTTTCACAAAACATACCAAATAAACCTAGTTTTATTCCTGCGTTAATAGATAGTACAAATACATTAAATTCAAGTGAAAAATCAGCATTAGAAACAAAATTAATTCGTTATAGTGATTCTACTTCTACTGAGTTATTTCTAATAATAATGCCAACAACATTTGGTGAGAACATAAATCTTTACGCAACAGAACTTGGTCATAAATGGGAAATTGGTCAAAAAAGAAAAGATAATGGTGTTGTTATATTGTTAGCAAAAGATGATAGAAAAATAGCAATTCAGACAGGTTATGGAGTTGAATACTTGTTAACTGATGCTTTATCTAAAAGAATTATAGAAAATATTATTTTACCTGAGTTTAAAAAAGGAGATTATTATGCGGGTCTTGATAAAGGAACGGATGTAATAATTGATATTTTAAAAGGAGAATATAAGGGAGAACCAAAGAAAGGAAATGGCAAAGGAGGTTTTTCAATTATACCAATAATTATCATCATATTTTTCTTAATCATATTTTTTTCGAAAAAGAATAGAGGAGGAGGGAATAACGGAGGAAACAGAAGAAATACTACTACAGACATTTTAACTGCAATTCTTTTAAGTGGTGCTGGCCGTAGTTCTGGTGGTGGTTTTGGTAGTGGAGGCTTCGGAGGAGGTTCAAGCAGTGGTGGCTTCGGTGGTTTTGGAGGAGGTGGCGGTTTTGGTGGAGGTGGAGCAAGTGGAGGTTGGTAAAATTCTTATTCAGATACACTTTTTGTAAATTTAATTTAAAATTGATTTAAGTCACCTTTGATTTAAATGTAACTATTTAACTTCGTAACTTATTAATTTTTTTTTAAACAAGATATGAATACGTACGTTGAATTAGTTAAAGAATATCCAATTTACAGTGCTATGATTCAATTTGCTGTATTAGGTACTTTGGGTGATGTTTTTTCAAAATGGATGCAAAAAGGCAGTTTGTTTATGCCTTATAAATGGCATATTGTTTTATTGAAAATGTTGGAATGGGCTTTAATAGCAATAACTATTAAATATGCATTTGTTGGTTTTCAAGGGTTTGTAGATAATTTAGTTTCTCATCATTTATTACCGGAACTTGGTAATTTTGGAAGAGCATTTACGGTTTCTGCTACAATGAATTTGCAATATGGTTTGTTTTTAGTCATTTTTCATCGTTTTTTAGATAATTTAATTGCAAAACAAAATAACTGGAAAAATATTGACAAAGGAATGTTTTCCTTACTATGGTTTTGGATACCAGCACACACGATTACTTTTATGTTAGACAAACCTTATCAAATTGGTTTAGCAGCTGTTTGGAGCGTTGTTTTAGGTTTTATATTGGGATATTATAATCGGGAAAAGTAAACTATAAATTTTAGTTTGAAAAAGCAGCGAAATAATTTAAATACCTTTATAGTAATTTTATAATTAACATATATCAATTTTTATTCATCAAAGTTTTTAGTTTTTGTATTAAAATTAAGGCAATAACCCCTCCTGAAAATGAAACTAAAAAATTGATAATAAGTAAATTGAAATCAACACTTCCTAGTTCCATAATGGCAATTGGGTCAAAGCCTAATCTTCCGAATGATTTTATAAATAAAACACTTCCAAATACACCCGCTATGGTATTTCCAATACTTCCAAAAGAATATTTTTTATACACAAATCCAGTTAGGTTAGCACCTATTATACCAATTAATATACTTGTTAATGCAATTATAGTTGGTGTCATAAAATATAACTTTTTTAATGACCGTAATCCATAGTGTCTATTTTTCCGCTCATCAATTTATTTTGAGTAATTAAATACACAATAACAAGTATAATACCAATAATTCCCCAGCCTAAAGCAACTGATAAACCATATTCAGGTGCAGCGGTATTGTATATTGTTAACGATTCATTTTGGTTGTGAGTTGAAGGTAAAATTACTGGAAATAAAGAAGCTAAAGATGAAGTTATACCACCAAATATCACTAGCGTAGATAGGATAAAACCGTGAATGTCTTTTTTAATTTTTTTAATGAAAAACAGCCCAAATAATCCTGCAAAGTATATAACAGGAAATATTATTAAATAAGGTTTATCAATAAAATTATCTAAAGAATTTGGATTCATGATTTGCCAAACAAGTAATGAAATTATTGTTAAAGCAAATAGTAAAATGGTTAGTTTAAAAATTACAGATTTTAGTTGATTGTTTATAGATGAATTGGTTTTTAAAATTATCCAATTTGCTCCATGTATTGCTAAAGTTACTACTGAAATTAACCCAATAATAATAGTAAACCAATCAATTACACCGGGAGTTTCACTTAACGGACTAAAACTACTATCCCATAATGGTAAGAAAAAATAGTGTGGTTCAAAAGCAGCGACACCATTTTCAATTGCACCTAAATTTACGCCTCTTACGACATTTCCTAAAGCTATTCCAAAAAATAATGCTAATAATAAACTTGAAACACCAAAAGAAGCATCCCAAATGTTTTTCCACATTTGAAAATTAAACTGACCTCTAAATTCTAAACCAATAGCTCTAAAAATAATTAACCATAAAACGATGATTAGCGGTAAGTAAAATCCACTAAAAACGGAAGCGTAAAATGTAGGGAAAGCCATAAAAAGCAATGCTCCACCAGCAACAAGCCAAACTTCATTAAAATCCCAAAATAAACCTGCGCATTTTGTAATTACTTCTTTGTCTTTTTCTGTTTTAGCTAAAAATAAATGTATGATACCTGTTCCGAAATTATAACCATCTAAAATAAAAAAGATAGCGAAAACAACTGAAATTATAATATACCAAAATACTTCCATAATTTAATGTTTTTGTGGTGTTGGACCTTGATGAATTGTTTTTCCTACGAGTACTAAAAATAACAAGCCAAGTAACATATACAAGGCAACAAAACCTAATAATGTAAATAAAGTATTTCCTGATGATACATTTGGAGACACCCCTTCACTTGTTTTTAATAACCCATAAACTAAATAAGGTTGTCTTCCTAATTCGGCAGTATACCAGCCTGTAATATTTGCTATATAAGGAAACGGAACTAAGAACATTATTGACCAAAGTAAGGGTTTGAAAGAGTATAGTTTTTTTCTCCATAAAAAGAAAACAGCTAAGCCCATTATGGCTATAAAAATAGTACCTAAACCAACCATAATATGATAGGAATAATAGAGTGCAGGAATATTTGTGGGTAATTCTTCTTTTTTAAATTGGTCCATTCCAGGAATTTGCTTATTCCAATCTTGATATGTTAAAAAACTAAGAATATTTGGAACAGCTATTTTATTGTCTAATTTTTTTCTTACCATATCAGGTTGTCCAATTAGTACAATTTCGGCTCCAGCTTCTTCAGTTTTAAAAATTCCTTCCATTGCGGCAAATGCGGCAGGTTGATATTTTGCTACGTTTTTAGCATTTAAGTCTCCCGTTGGAAAAGCAAGTAGTAAACTTGAAACTAAACCAAAGATTACACCTGTTTTTAAAAATAACTTTCCATATTCTGTGTTTTTAGTTCTTAAAACGTAAAAAGCACCAATACTTGCAACTACAAATGAAGAAGTAACAAGAGATGCAATTTGGTTGTGTAAGAAGGCAGGTAATAACCAAGGATTACTAAACAATGCTGAAAAATTTTCGAGTACAAATTTTCCATTTTTCAAAATCTCATAACCTACTGGGTGTTGCATCCAAGCATTGGTGGCTAAAATTAAATATCCACTAGCCCAAGAGCCTAAAAAGACTAAAAAACCTGTTAAAAAATGTAACTTTTGTCCCATTAGCTTTTCACCAAAAATAAATAATGCTAAGAATGAAGATTCTAAAAAGAAAGAAAATAGTCCTTCCATAGCTAAAGTTTGGCCAATAATACCTCCTGTAAGTTCAGAAAATTTAGCCCAATTGGTTCCAAATTGAAATTCCATAGGAATTCCAGTTACAACTCCCATGGTAAAATTAACAGCAAATATTTTCATTAAAAATTTAGCTGCATTGTTGTATTTTTCAATGTTAGTTTTTAAAAATCGCCATTTATAATAAACAATTATTAAAGATAAACCCATTGTTAATTGGGGGAATATATAGTGAAAAGTGATAGTGAAAGCAAATTGCAATCTATCGTAGAAAATCATATCTTCCATAATGTCTCTGATTTTTAAATCAGAAACAAAATTACAATTTAATTAAGAATACTACGTTCTTTAGATGACATAAGAAGTAAAAAAAAGATTAATTAAAACAGGATTTTGCTATTCAAAAGTGTTTGAAATTTAAATTAAACGACATAAATATATTGTTGGAATAAGTAACAATATACCTAAAATATTTTTTGCTTTTTGAACCAATTTCCAACTAAACTTAAATTTAACGATAGTTTATGGTAATTATCTTGAATTAATTGGTTGTTAATTGTTCCTTCTTTCCCGTAGGAATAATTTATATTAAGAATAGAAGAAAATTCACTTTTAGAAACAGGGATCCCTAATCCTAAAGAAAATGAGTAATTATCAATATTTTGTTTAGATAAAATTAAATACCCTGAGTTGTAATTCGCTCCAGCTCTATATTTTACGCTGTTCCAAAAGCTAGTTATGTTTTTAGCAGATTGGTATTCTATACCTAAACCATAAATTTTTTGATCCTTACAGATATAGGTATTATTAGATTTATAGGTGTCTGCCCAATAAATATTTTTATAATCTAAATTAGCGGTTAAATTTTTATTAAATTTTGATGTTATTCCAATACCTAATTTAAGTGGTAAATCGAAATTATCAATTTTAGTATCAATATTGTTGATTATAGAAATTTCTGTGCCAGAAAAAGATTTAGTTCCTACTTCACCTGTTGTTCCATTTAAAGAAGAAGGTAAATTAATTGTAGCTCCAATTGTTGTTTCTGTTCCAATTAGTTTATTAATGGTATATTGTATTCCTGCATTTAATCCAAATCCAATATAGTTACTAGAATTTGTTATTGTAGCAGATCCATCTTCAAAATTAATTGTTCTTCACTAATGTTCCCGAATAAAGTTGATAGTTCAAGTCCAACTGATAGGTTTTTAGTAAGCTTTAATCCATTACCCCAAAAAACTTCATTTATACCACCTGAACTAGTAACATTAGTGTTGAAAAATTGAGAGGTGCCTTCAACTGGCTGATTTACGTCAATTTCGTAACTTACTTTTGAGTAGGGTACTAATCCAAAACTCATTTTCCAATAATCTTTTACTTCAAAAGCCATTGCTAAATGAGAAACATTGAAATCGAAATTATTTTGGGATGTAGTACTGGTTTTTTTATTTGAATACGTAGTATTTAGTCCTAATTCATATAAAAATACATTTGAAGCTATTGAAGTTAATGAAGCTGGATTTGATTTGTTAATTGTAAACAGGTTTTTGCTAGCAATACCAGTATTGCCTAGTGCAGAAAAACCACCAAAGTAATTTGAATTTTCTTGCCCTAAACCATAGAATGAATAGGGTGAGCTAAAATCGCTTTGAGCATTCATTGAATAATGAATAGCACAGAAGCATATTGCTAATGAAAATATTTTTTTCATAAAATAGTATTATGTATTAATAAAATAGATAGGTTAGGGAGAGTTTCATTTTGTTTTCAGAATTAACGGAGTCATAAATTTTAATTTTGTTTACGCTACTGTTATTGTTGGGAAACTGAAAAAGCAACGAATAATTTAAATTGTATGAACTTGTTTGAATTTGTTCAATAAAATAAGTGATATCTGCGGTGTAGTAACTTTTTGAATTAAACTCATCATTTAGAGTGTTGTATTTTGCGTAAACAGTATTTCCATCATATCCATATAGTTGTTTAATAATTCTATTTTTATTATCTATAATATAAACTGCAAGTGAATCTGCTCCAATAGAATTTGATTCATAACTTTTAATATCTGGGTAAAATTTTAAAGATGCATTAATTGTTGTTCCATTTTGCTCGAGAGAGTTTAAATTATTAATATATGGAATATCTACACGCATATTTAAGGCGGAACCGGATTATATATAAGCTAAATTATTGGTACTTGTAGATTTAATGTAATCTTCATAAGTTATTAGTGAACTTAAAAAAGTGGAAGCTCTATCGCTAGTAATTTTATTAAAATTTCGAGTATAACTTTGTATAGTGAAATCGCTATGATAATTATTATCTTCGCTATCCTCATCTTTTAAAGTGTAATACATTCTCATAACCATTGAAGATTTACTAAAACCTAAAATAGTATTACTGTTTGTATCTGAGGTAATGGTTATACCTTTAAATAGCTGGTACAAATCATCAGAATTATTTACCTCGTTATTTTTAATTGGTATATAAATTGAATCTTTTTTATTAGGAAAAGGTGTAAATGATAATTCACCTAAAACTTCATCGCTGTATTTTAATGAAGAAGTATTGTAAAAAGTATTATTATCACCAGAAGGTTCAAAGTAATTTATTTATTAGAGTACATAGATCTTATATTGTATCTCTAAAACACATACATTCAGTACAACGAAACAGAATACTTATAGACCAAATTAGAATACCAATTGGACTAAACTATAAAGACGAATTTATTAAACGTATCGTATAATAAATCTTACTTCTGTCTAAAATAAATTACAATTGGCACACCTTTGAAATCATAAATTTCACGCAATTTATTTTCAACAAAACGTTTATATGGTTCTTTAACATATTGTGGTAAGTTACAGAAAAACACAAACTGAGGTGTTGGAGTTGGCAGTTGCATACAATACTTTATTTTAACAAACTTTCCTTTAATAGCAGGTGGACCATGATGTTTAACAATGTCTAACATGGTTTCATTTAACTTACTAGTTGGAATTCGTTTTTTTCTATTTTCAAAAACCTCAACAGCAGTTTCAATAGCTTTAAAAATACGTTGTTTGGTTAAGGCACTAATAAATAAAATTGGAACATCAGTGAATGGAGCTATTTCATTTCTAATTTTAGCTTCAAAATCACGCATGGTATTAGTTTCTTTTTCAATCAAATCCCATTTGTTCACTAAAATTATAACACCTTTTTTATTTTTTTCAGCTAACCAAAAAATATTTTCATCTTGGCCTTCAAAATCGCGAGTAGCATCAATTACAAGAATAGCAACATCACAATATTCAATGGCTCTAACAGCTCTCATTACTGTATAAAACTCTAAATCTTCTTTTACCTTCGATTTTTTTCGAATACCAGCGGTATCAACCAAATTAAAATCAAATCCAAAACGATTGTATTTTGTGTCTATAGAATCACGAGTAGTCCCTGCAATATCAGTTACTACAAATCTGTCTTCACCAATTAATGCATTTATGAAAGATGATTTCCCTGCATTTGGGCGTCCAACCACAGCAAAACGAGGTAATATATTTTCGTCAATAACATCATCTTCTAATTTCTCTACCAATGCATCTAATAATTCACCAGTTCCGCTTCCGTTAATTGATGAAATAGTATAATACTCACCTAAACCAAGATTGTAAAATTCAACAGCATCAGCATCACGCATGGCGTTGTCAACTTTATTAATTGCCATAAAAATTGGTTTTTTTACTTTGCGTAAAATATTGGCAACTTCAGTATCCATTGGAGTAATTCCACTTTCAACATCAACAACAAAAATGATAATATCGGCTTCATCAATTGCTAATTGTACTTGCTTTCTTATTTCTTCTTCAAAAACATCATCTGAGCCAATTGCGTAACCACCAGTATCAATAAGTGAGAAATTTTTTCCATTCCAATCACTTTTCCCATAATTTCTGTCACGTGTAACACCACTAACTGAATCAACAATAGCTTCTCTTCGCTGTACTAAGCGATTAAACAACGTTGATTTCCCAACATTAGGTCTTCCTACAATGGCTACAATATTACTCATTAGGTTTTTTTAAATTTTTTGCAAAAGTAGTTAATTTTAATTTGAAAATGAAGGTATTAAGATTGCTATGTTTTGTATTTCATTAAAAATAGTATATTTCAACACTAATAAAATCAATTTCAATGGAAGCAGAAAAAAATAGTGATATACATTTACGACCGAGGTTTAAAATGGATTTTAATGAAAGTCAGCAAGAATTATTAGAAAAATTTAAAAAAAATTTTGAAGATGGGGACTGTAAATATTGTAGTAAAATTGTTGATGGGCATATTGTAATTGATATACCTGTTGAAGAAAATCATTTTTGGTCTCCACAATTAAATATTGAAATAGAAAAAATTGAAGATGATAAAACCATTGTTAAAGGTTTGTTTGGTCCAAAGCCACAAGTTTGGACATTGTTTATGTTTTTTCACTTTGCAGTAGCAGTTGCTTTTATTGGTTTTTCAGTATTGGCTTATGTGAAATGGACATTAAAAAGCGACTATATGAATGCTTTAATTATAGTAATTGGTTTGCCTTTTTTATGGGTAATTATGTATTTTTTAGGAAGATGGGGTAAAAGTACAGGGCACCAGCAAATGGACGAACTTCATGAGTTTATGATGAAAACATTGGGTAAAAAATAAAAATTGTAGTTAATCATTATAGCCAAAACGACGTAATTGACGTTTGTCGTTTCTCCAATTTTTGTTTACTTTAACATACAACTCTAAGTGAATTTTTTTATCGAAGAATTTTTGTAAGTCTTTACGAGCCTCAACACCAACACGTTTCAAAGCAGCTCCTTTATGACCAATAATAATTCCTTTTTGAGTTTCACGTTCCACCATAATTACAGAGCGTATTTTGATAATTTTTTCACTTTCTAAAAATTCTTCAGTATCAACTTCAACGGAATAAGGAATTTCTTTTTTGTAGTGCATTAATATTTTTTCACGAATTGCTTCATTTACAAAAAAGCGTTCAGGTTTATCTGTTAACTGATCTTTTGGGTAAAAAGCTGGGGATTCAGGTAAAACTTCTAATATTCTATTAAATACACCTTCAACATTGAAGTTTTCTAAAGCAGAGATTAATGTAACTTCAGCATTTGGCACTTTTTCTTTCCAATACAATAATTTTTCTTCTACTTCTTCTTGAGAAGATGTATCAATTTTATTAATTAATAGAAGAACAGGAATTTTGGAGTTTTGAATTTTTTGAAAGAATTTTTCATCTTTTAGTTCTTTCTCGCCAATTTCAACCATATAAATAAGTACATCAGCATCTTCAAAAGCTGATTTTACAAAGTCCATCATTGAGGCCTGCAACTCATATGCGGGTTTTATAATTCCAGGTGTATCAGAAAATAATATTTGAAAATCTTCACCATTAACAATTCCTAAAATTCTATGACGTGTAGTTTGTGCTTTTGAGGTGATAATAGATAGTTTTTCACCTACAAATGCGTTCATTAACGTAGATTTTCCAACGTTAGGATTTCCAATAATATTTACAAAACCTGCTTTATGCTTCATTTTCAATGTATAAGGCGGCAAAGGTACTCTTTAATATTTTTAATTTAAAAAAACTTGTTTATTTTTTAAAAAAATGTGTATCTTTGCCATCCAAATCGCGGGGTAGAGCAGTAGGTAGCTCGTCGGGCTCATAACCCGAAGGTCGCTGGTTCGAGTCCAGTCCCCGCTACTAGTAAACAAAGGGCTTTCAAGAAATTGGAAGCCTTTTTTTATTCAATGGGTACAGAATAGGTACAGAATAATATGATTTTCAAAGTAGTCATATAAATAGCAATCATTTACTTTCTTTTAATGTTAAATGTTATTATTTTCTGCTAAAATTCATTTTTTTTAAGGCAAAAGCCTTTTTGTTTTTTTAATCATTCTGTTTGTTTCTGCTTCATTTGGGTAGTTCCTATTTTCGAAATATTCACTTTATGATAGATTATGTTTCCTATTTCCAACCTCCATCTTTAATGTTAAGTCCGCTAAAACATCCTACATGAAGAAACTGATATTGTTATGAAATAAAAACGGTAAAGAGTGTAAAAAAATCATAAATTTGAGAAGTAGTTTAATGATTATAGTTCATAGATGAAATTCATTTTTTTAATAGCGGCTTTTAACGCCTTCTTTTTTGCAATTTTATTGTTTCAGAAAAAACCCAGAGCATTGCACGACAATATATTAATTTTATGGTTATTGTATTTGGGGCTGTTTGTTGGAGTTTATTCCTTTTATTCCCATGAGTTATTTACTCATTTTAAATTGTTGTCCATTAGTTTTACTTCGCTATTTTTATTACATGGCGTATTCTTATTTTTTTACATTTTGGCATTGGTGTCTTACAAAAATATTTTCGATAAAATCAACCTAATCCATTTTGCGCCATTTGTCTTTTTTAACTGCTATCTTCTGGTTATTTCATTCTTTCCAAATATTTCAGAAACGATTCGATTGGATTATGCACAAGTAAATATTTCCCCACCATTCTTATTTATTTTCTTTTTAATTGCAACAATATTGTCTGGGCCATTTTATTTTGCCTTATCGATACGATTGTTTAAAAAGTTGGATCTCAATATTTTTAATAATTTTTCTTCTTCGGAAGAAATTGACTTAATTTGGCTAAGAAAACTTGCTTACATTTTTGGTGTTATTTGGACATCATTAATTGTTATTACAGTCATTCATCATGTTTTTAATTTATTTTCTATGGCCTTCTGTACCGATGGGCTGTTTTTGTCCTTATCGGTTTTTGTAATTTTAATTGGTTATTTCGGATTAAAACAAAAAATAATTTTTAGCGGTGACACGGAAAATGAACAAGTTATTGTTGAAGAGACAAAAATTAAATATGCAAGTTCAAGATTAACGGTTACCGAAGCAAAGCAATTTGTGGATAAACTTAACAACTTAATGGTTTCTGCTAAACCTTTTTTAAATCCAAACTTAACACTGCTGCAGCTGGCTACTGAATTAGAGATTTCTACACATTATCTGTCGCAGATTATAAATGAAAAATTCAATCTTAACTTTTTCGATTACATCAATCAGTTTAGGGTGGAGGAAGTTAAAGCAAAAATAAAGGACCCGAAATTTGAAAATTATTCACTTTTGGGCATTGCGCTTGATTCTGGATTCAATTCAAAATCGGCTTTTAACCGAATCTTCAAAAAATTTACAAATCTTACCCCTTCGCAATACAAAGCGACTGTCAGTAGAACCTAAATCTGATTTTTAATAAATATTGGGCATTTATTTTACGAGAGCCAATTTATATTAAAATAAACAAGTCCCACTTTATAGATTAAAGCGATTGATCTTCCTCTCCATTCTATATTTGTAAATTATTATAAACGAGGAATTATAAATTAAAAAAAACAGTAACTTAATATACAAATTTTTTATATCATGACAACTTATATCTGGACTGCGCCAACAAGAATTTTTCACTGGCTTTTAGCCGTTGGTTTCACTGTTGCTTTTATTTTAGGAGATTTTGACAATCTCAGCAATCTGCATTTTGCTTTCGGTGCTTTTGTGGGAGTATTGATATTTTTTAGAATTTTATTTGGTTTGTTTGGACCAATTTATTCAACTTTTAAAGATTTCCCAATAGGATTTAAAAGCCAGCGAGAATTTATAAACACGTTTTTTTCAAAAGAGAAAACATATGCTGGTCACAATCCGGCAGCTTCTGTAATTATGTTGAGCATACTTTTTGTTGGAATAATTTGCAGCGTGTCAGGTTACTTTTTATATGCCAATGAAAGTAATGTATTAAATATTGGAATTAATGAAAATTCTCTTGAAGAATTACACGAAATAACGGCAAACCTTTTTTTAATTTTAGTGGCCATTCACTTAATAGGTATTTTGACCGAAACATTATTTCATAAGAAAACGGGTACACTTAAATCAATTTTTACGGGATATAAAAATATCGAATCTAAGAATGCCAAATTAAATGGTTTTCATAAAATATTTTTGGTGCTTTGGCTTATAATTCCTTTTTATGTTTCTTATTTGGCCTATGGCCTGCCAGTTAACCAAAAAGAGCAAGAAAATAAGATTGAGAATAATGAAAACTATGACTATGATGATGATTAAAATCACGGTAAAATATGACTATAGCCAGAAGAGTATAGTTAATGAGTGCTACTCATAAAATACCTTTTGTTCAGCTGAGTTAAGCATAAAATTTTCGTTCCATAACATTCGCTTCTATTTTCTATAGATATATGTTGTATAACTTTAAAGTTGGGAACTTTTATTGCCAATTAAACAAGTCCCATTTTATAAATTAAAGCGATTAGCCTATATATCGGTACTATATTTGCCAGATATTTTAAAAATATATTAACTTTAATAACAAATAAAATAAGTAGAAAAATGAGAAAAGCGATTAAATTAATTTTGGGAATTGCCGTATTGGTATTTGCGATTTCCTGTGACAGCAAAACAGGAAAAATACATGACAATAATGGAGCTGAACAAACAGATGAACATCAAAAAGAGCAACCTGCAACTAAACAAACAGATGAACATGCAGGGGACGAAGTCTTGCAATTAAATAATGGAAACTTATGGGAGGCTAATCTTGAAACTACCGAAGGAATTAATAATATGAAACTTTTAATAAAGTCTTTTTCAGAAAGAGATAATATGGAGGCTTATGCGACGGTTAAACAAAATTTAAAAAAAGAATTTGGAACTATTATAGCAAAATGTACTATGACAGGTGAGGCTCATAATCAATTACACAAGTATTTGGTTCCAATGAAAGATTTGTTTGATGGTTTAGCGGCGTCAGACCTAGATACCCGCAAATCCAGCCTTAATAAAATAAATACACATTTAGAAGGGTATACAAAATACTTTAAGTAGAATAGCGTTTGATTTTTATTCCAAACAGTTATTCCATCAGAATAAAATAATAAATTCCAATTACCATCTGAGATGGTTGCACAGCCTTCTAAAGTATTTAACTGCCCATCTAAGAGTGGTACTGAAGAACACTGTTAAAATCTAAACCTGCATATTCTCTAAAATACCAAATGTTGGCTTCTTTTTGAGCAAAAATAAAAGTAGAGTGCAATAATAAAATAACAATTAAAATCTTTTTCAAATTATTTTCTTTATACAATTGTAAAAATAAATTAAAATTAGATGATGACAAACACTATCTAAAGGATTTGGTATTAATATAAAACAATTACACAATAAGTTGAATTCATGTAATTACAATAAAATAATATTTTTTTAATTTTATTAGAAAGAGGCTTTGTTTAGGTACTTGTTAGTAAATTGTATACAGCTCGGATTACAAATCCAAGCTATCGGGGTTACAAATTTACCCTATACACTTATGTTTTTATTTCATATACCCATTTGTTTCAATAACTTTATTCTCGTTTTTCAACCTTATATTACAAATCTGTCTCTCTTTATTTAATTTAAAAATACTTTTATCTTCTGTTCTAAAATAAATTTCATAAAAGGTTTTATTTCCAATTGTTATTGGCGAATTTAATGTTCCAACAAATTCACCTTTTAATGTGTCGATTATTTCTATCTCTAAAGGTGAAAAAGCTTTTAGTGCTGATATTTCTCTTACGGGAGTAATTGTCACCATTTCTCCAATAAGAGAGTTAGACAAAAGCAATTTATATAATCCAATAAAAACAATAGGAACAATATTCAACCCAATATAAATTGATGTTGTGGACCCAAAACTTAATCCAAGCCTTAAATCTATGGTTTGATTTAAATTAAATGAGTTCGTAATTTCCTTAACTCCATTTATCATTTCTCCAAATTCAATATTAGGAAGTTGAAAAAAAAACCAAACAATTATTAAATACTTAAAATATTTTAACTTTAAAAAATATGATACAATTCCAAGAATTCCTATAATCGATAATCCAACGGATAAAGAAATAATATTCAATTGGTTATTAATAATATTTAAAATTGATAGTATTAAAACTATAATACTTATAATAATATCTTTTTTCAAATTAATACGTTTCATTTAAATATTTTTTATTTGGACTCGGATTTTCATTCATTCTAAATGACCACATTATTTGCTCTTTAATAATTTCATATGCATAATTTGAACCTTCTCTGACGTAAATACTTATTGAATAAATTTTATTATTTAATTTAAAGTAAATACTATTTGTATTAAAAACACTACCATCTCCAAATTTACTCTTAATTTCAAACTCAAAGGTGTTAATACCATCTAAGGTAACCCATTTCTTTATTTTAAAAGATTCTTTATTTTCTTTTTTAAATTTATTAGATAAATTGATATATAAATTATCAATAGAAACATCTTCTTTTTGAATATTAATTTCTATTTTCACATTAAACTTACTCAAGTTGGTATCATTTACAGCATCCATTGAATTTTGGTCTAACTTAATTATTTTCCAACTTTTAGGTAAACTTAATTGATACCCTTCATCAGTGTTCTCCTTTTTAACCCATTCAATATTACCAAAGTTTTTATAGTTCCAAATACCTAATGGACTTGAGTTATTAAATTTACCTTGTGTGATTTTTTCACCCTTATTATAGTATTCCCAAACACCTTGCTTAACAAACCTATTCCCATAACCTGCCATTATTAATGTATCATTTATATAATAACTTTCATGTGATTTTTTCTCAAAAACATTACACGTGTCTTTAACTATAAGGTAGCCCTTAATTGATCCAGTATCTTTAAATGATTTAATACAATTATATTTTTTGTTACAAGAAAATATACCAATTGCGATAATAATTAATATATATATATTCATTTTCTAATTTTTAACTTTTTTTAAATCCATGTGTATTTGAGCTTTAGCTGAATTACTCATTGTAAAACCCAATATTGTTTGTGTCTGTTCACCTCCCATTCCCATGGATAATCTAACCTTTTCAGCCGTACTAGTTGCTTGCATATCAAAAAATAATCCTCTAACGGAAGCTGATTCAGAATATAACTCCCCATCTGAATATTCTCTAGAATAACTTACTCCAACAATTCCACCATTAAGAGATCCTCCAAATTTATTATATGTTGCTGGTTCAAAAAAATCAAAATTTGAATCGAAAGAAAAACCATCAAGAACCCTCCATTCAGCCTTTGCATTGATATCATAAACATTTATACTAGTACTATTTTGAGTTAAACTAGAATTCAAGTCAATGGTAGCGCTAAATGTTTCATTAAATGCTTCATTATAACTCTTCAAAAAAACATTTGCTTTTTCGGCTTTTATATTTGCTAAGTCTTCATCACTAATTTCACCCTTGGACTTCATTTTTTCATCATCATCTGAATAAAGCCAAGCTAATAATAGATCAAGTAATGATGGTGGGTCACCTTTTTTAATTTTGCTAGTTGATCCTGACGACCCTTCATACACAACTCCTTTTGCTCCATATATTTTAATACTACTATAGTAAGGATCTTTTCTGCTTTTTAACTTAATTTCACTAACCGACTCATACTCATTATCCACCCATTGAGCTTCATCAAAACCACCAGGTCTGGACATCATCCCATCTGGGTCAATAAAATAAATAGGATTATTGAATGCGTAATTATAGGGTGAATGCCTTCTCATTTGTTCTGCCAATGGGTCCATATTCATCCATCTACCCAAAGCTGGGTCGTAATTACGAGCCGTAATATCTATCCAGCCTAAACTTAACTCATCTTGTTCTTCTTTATTTCCAAAACCATATTTATGGTCTCTACCAATATGGTTTGTATTATACCCTTTATGTTTGAGTCCAAATGAGTACCACATTGCTAAGAAAAAAGGGCTGTATCCTATATTCTATTTTTTACCTAGCTTTCAATTTCTAGCAATTATTTTAAAGAACGTATTACTTATCAAATTTAGATATAATTAGTTTTTAATCCTAGTTAAATAGGATAAGAAAACAGATAAAATTAATGAATTCAATTGTAACGAAATTACGGGTTTACCACAATAATTAACATTGTAAAATATTGTTGATAAGTCCAGAATATTTTTTAGATAAAGTTTAATATGAAGTTGTATTTTTGATGTCGTTGAATATTTCAATAAAACATCTTTTAACTTAAAAGTGAAAATAAATTTGCAATTTAACTTATAAGTGAATACCTTTGCACATATAAAACCAATAGCTCAATACAAAAAAGTTAGCTATTATTCTGTTAGTATTGACGATGGAGACACCTCACTATTTTGAGGATTTTGTTAAAAATCATACAACAGAGAATAAAAACAAATTAGACCATATTTTAAATTGGTTAAAAGAAATAGGAAATAATTATGGTGCACGAACAGGTTATTTTAGACCAGAAGGAGAAACAGCAGATACTTCAGCGCTGCCCCCACAAGGAATCAGCAGAAAACCTCAATACACTGAATACGGAAAGAAAAAAGCAAATAGTCTAAGGTTATACTGCTTAAGAGCAAATGAAAGCGTAGTATTTTTATTTAATGGTGATATTAAGACCGATAGAAAAGCACAAAATTGCCCAAATGTCAAACCACATTTTAAATTAGCAAATAAACTAACCAAAGCCATTAATACCGCTTTTATTGAAGGCGATATAAATTGGAATGATAATTGGACTGAAATAAGTTATAACGAAGATTTAATAATCTATTTTTAAATATGAAATTCCCAAAAGAAAATATAATTGATAACTGGCTAAATGATAATGGCGACCCTAAAGTTTCTAAACTAGTTAAGAGAAACTTAGCCATTGCAAATAGAGTAACCTACCTTCTTAAGGAAAAAAATATCACTAGAACTGCTTTTGCTAAAATGATGGGCAAAGGACCTTCTGAGATAACTAAATGGCTGTCTGGAACACATAATCTAACGATGAAGAGTGTTGACAAGATGGAAACTGTTCTTGGTGAAAATATACTAAACGTTGTTCCAAATATTCAACCAATTCCAGAAAAGAAATATGTTTATCTTGGTGTGATAAAAGGCAATCTTAATGATGCTATAAATGATTACCAAGAGTCTAATGTTAGCACTGGTTGTCCTGAAGGTGAATATGACAACGCAATGTAGTCATGAAAGATTCTAAGATAATACCTGAAAACATTAATCTCTTTCACATCAATATACTTGAAAGCGATATCACTGATTCTAAAAAACTTGACAAGATAGACTTTCACTTAAACGTTGCTCATAGTATATCACATAACTTAGAAGATGAACGGGTAAAGATTGGACTGGTTATCAACATTGGTAGTAAAAGTTCTAGTAATGAATTTAAGGCTCTTTTTAATATTGATTTTCATTATAAGGTAAAAGACTTGAGTCGCTTCTACGAATTAAAAGAGGATAGTGAATTAGTTTTTTCTGGAATATTCATTTCCACATTAATAGGGATAAGTTTTTCAACTGCAAGAGGAATTATTTATCAACGATTAGCTGCAACTAACATGAATAACATAATTCTTCCAGTGGTATCACCAAGCAAAATACTATTTGCTAAAAAGAATTAGATTACCGCATCAAGTGATTTTTTTTGTTAATGTATTAGTAGCATTGTCAGTGTTTATTGGATTACTTTTTTTTATTTTACGTGACCGTTCACAAAGACCGATTTTTAGAATATTTTTATTAGCGTTCATTGTTGTCGTTTGTGGAATGACATTTTCACGAATTACTTATGGAATAGGAGTGCCATGGTGGATTTTTTATGGACTTCCTGCATTGATTACATTTGTGCTTCCCCCACTCGCATTGCGTATGTCGAGAAATGAATTACTGCTATATGTGCCTTTAGCAATGATTATGTCTCCTGTTATCCACGTTTTTTTTTCATTTCTAGTTGGGTGGCATGATTATATGCCTCTTTTTTATGTGCCTTGGTGGCACGAATTAATATAGGATTTGATTAATAATTTTATATAAACGAATAAAATACCCAGTGCATAACACCTCATAAAATTTATGCTTAAATTTGAACTAGTACAAACCGACAAACATTCAACTAACGATTTGCTACGTCCGAAAAATCTCCGATTTTCCAGTCGCACAAATCTTAGTGTGCCGAGCAAGCA